>Ga0307471_100000181_pt1 | contig 31643 bp, 51 predicted proteins | sample atmos_gasesAM3C__2_FD_204566 | JGI IMG/M metagenome (GOLD analysis project Ga0307471, IMG submission 204566) | Hardwood forest soil microbial communities from Morgan-Monroe State Forest, Indiana, United States - atmos_gasesAM3C_515 | ecosystem: Environmental > Terrestrial > Soil > Temperate... | reverse complement strand
CGCCCGACGCGGGTGGCGGCGATTCCGTCGCATTGGTCAAAGCATTGCTCGAAGACCGCGGCGCGGGCGGCGGCGGGGAGAGTCTTGGCACCAAGGAACTGTTCATGCTGATGATAAAGCAGCAGGAATCCGCGGACCGGCGTTTTGAAGCCATGCTGACCAAGCTGGGCGCCGCCAAGAGCCAGGACGAATCGCCGCTGATGATGCTGCTGATGAAATCCGTGCTCGACCAGAAGCACACGCCGCTGAAGGAAGTGGTTGAAACCATGTCGCTGTTCAAAAAGATGCAGGGCGGCCGTGGCGGCACCGATGATGATGACGAAGACAAGAAGGAAGATTTTTTGGACAAGCTCGGGCGCATCCTCGGGCCGATGGCCGCCAGCGTGGCGGAAAAACTGCTTAACGGTGAGCCGGTGACGGCGCCCGGCCCCAAGGCGCTCCGCGGGCCGGCGGCCACGGGCACTCCCGAAGCGATGAATCATCCCGCGGTTGAAACCGCCGCCACGCCGGCGCCCGGCGAAGCAACCAACCTCCCGCCCATGAACCTGCTCGTGAAAGCCGCCATCCGCGATATTCGCGCCGAAGCCCTGAAGACCGCCGCCGCCGGTGGCGATCCGCTCGAGTTCGCCGCGCACGTCGATTCGATGATCCCCGACTCCTTCGCGGACCAGGTGGAAGCCGCCGCCAAGGCCGACAACTGGTTTGCCACCTTCTTTGGCGACACTCCCCAAGCGGAGCAGCACCGCGAATGGCTAACCAAGGTGCGCGACGAATTGCTCGAGCTGCTGAAGCCGGAGGAAGAGCCCGCGGAGTGATATGAAAACCTACCAAACCCCCAAGCAGGCCTGCCCTGTATGCTCCCATGTGCTGGACCGCACCATGGGCCGGGATGATTCGACGCAGCCGGTGCCCGGCGATATAACTTTCTGCATCGGATGCACAGCGATCTTGGTTTTTGATCAGCAGATGAAACTGGCGCCGATCACTCCCGAGTTCATTGCCGGCCTATCCCCGGAATTAAAAGCGACGATTGAAACGCGCCACCGTGTATTAATCTCGGCGCTCAGAAACTAGATGGCCCTGCGGTATCCCCTGGTGAAGTGCGAAGGGCACGGAACATCGCCGGGCTACATTGTCTGTGATCATGTGATCGGCGGTAAGTTCCCGACGTTTGTAACGGGCGCGACTGATCAATCCCTTGGCTCAATTCTGTGCAGCCGGCACGTCGATCACACGCCGGAAGGGTGCCAGTTGGTATGTGTGGATTGTGCAAAGGAGCGGTTATGGATTCCGAAGGAGCTGTGACGCCTCGAGCCGCCGGTGGACACGTCGCGTCACGCTGGCCGCGCGCGGAAGCCGTCGCCGTGGCGCGGCACGTTTGCCGTCAGCTCGCGCCGGTTTGCACCCGGCTGATCGTGGCGGGATCCTTGCGCCGCCGCCGTGCCGAAGTGGGGGACGTTGAAATACTCTACATCCCGAAGTTCCAAACCGAGCAGGCCGATATGTTCGCCACCACGCAGGCCAACCTGGTTGACCGCGTGCTGGGCGGGATGCTGGCCAGCGGCGAATTTGCCAAACGGCCGAATTGCAACGGCGGCTTTGCCTGGGGTGAGAAAAACAAGCTGGCCCTGCACCGCTCCGGCATCCCGGTGGATCTGTTCACCGCCAGCGAATCCAACTGGTGGAATTATCTCGTTTGCCGCACTGGCGGCGCAGAAAGCAACATCAGGATCGCGCAGGCCGCGATCCAGCGCGGCTGGAAATGGAATCCCTACGGCGATGGCTTCAGCCGCGGCGGCGCGCTGGCCGGCCCGGCAGAATCCCATACCGTGCACAGCGAGCGTGAAGTTTTTGAATTTGTCGGCCTGCCCTATCTCGAGCCGTGGCAAAGATAGTTGTGACTTCGCCGGCGGGTTTGTCGATCGCCGGGTCACAGCAACCGTGACGGAGCTCGCGCTGCCTTCCGCCGGCGCGTCACGTTCCGGACGTGACCGCGCAGCGCGCCGGCCAGCTCGAGTGGTCACACCTGCAGTGGCGCCATTTCCGGCGTTGCGGACCGCAGCGCCGAAAATGGCGCGGCGAGCTCGAGGGCGACGTCCACCAGCGCCATTCCCGGCGCGGGCGGCCGGCGGGCCCCAGCGCCGCATCTGGCGCGCCTCGAGCTAACGCAGGATTGAATTTCCCGCGGCTTTCGTTCACACCGGCTGTCATGTCAACCGCCTGGATGCCCATTATGGATGGCGAGCCGGGGATCCGCCAGATCCTGCAGAATCTCACGCAGCTGAAGAATTATTACGGCGCGCTGCCCGTGATCCGCAGCGCCGCTTTGAGCGTGGCGGGATCCAGACAGGACAATGACCAAGCCGGGCAGGTGACACGGCTAGCCGACTTTGTCCGCCGCGCCGTGAAATATCAGGCTGATCCCTACAATGCGGAGTTGACGCAGACGCCGGACGTGATGCTGCTGGCGATCCATGCCCGCGGCTATGTCCCCGGTGACTGCGATGATCATTGCCTGCTGTTCGCCAGCCTGTGCGAATCACTGGGGGTGGCGTGCGATATTGTCGGCGTGATGATGGACAGCCCTGTTTGGAACCACGTCATTTGCACGGCCTACCCCGACGGCAACGCGACAGACATTGACCTGTGCGCCAAGCAGGGTCAGCAGCCGGAATATCCGGCGCAACTCCGGGTGTGAAGCATGAGTGACCGCGTGCACATGGGGCCGGATGGAAACTGGACCTACGGCCCGGATGGCTATGTGCTGACCGGCTACCGCTGGGTGACGGCCGATGAAATTACTGCGATCGTCCAAGCCTACAACAATGGCGTGCCCGGCGCGCAGCCGCTGTATTATCCCGAAGGCGGATTTATCGTGCCAACCGGCCAGACCCCGACGGCCACGAATGTGACCGGCTGGCAGTATTCGCAGATGAACCCCGACAAGATCAACGCCTGGGTGGCGCAGCAGCACCGCAACGGTTACAGTCCGCTGGCGATGACGCCGGAGGAATTGGACCGGGCCGGCGGGATCCTGCAGGAATTGGAAGATTCACTGGTCTATGATGCGCAGCTCGGCGGCTATCAGGCCGCGATGGCGTGGCTGGCCAGCGCCGATCAGTCGGCCAATGCCCTGATCAGCGGATGGATCGCCGAAGAAAATAACAATCAGCCGGGCAGCCCGGCTGCGGCTGCGGCCGCAGCCGGGATCGACACAAGCGATGACAGCAGCGGTGACACCGGGATCGACTACAACTATGGCGACACAACCGACTCCGGGGATCAGGGTTCGAACACGGCCACGGACAATGTGCCGGCGTCAGGTGATTCAGGTGATTCCGGCGGTGGGGCTGCACCGGCGGATACGGGCGATGATACCGGCGCGTCGGATTCCGGGGATGGATCCCCGCCGGCAGATGCCAGCGATGACGCCGGCGCCGCGGATTCCGGCGCTGCACAGAATCTTGACAACGGCGCCGCCGCGGGCCAAACCGCCGGCATGGACGAAGAGGGCTGGATCGACAATGGCGACGGCACGTTTACGGATTCATGGTCCGGCGACACCGTCGATTCCAGCGGAAATTACGTCGATAACGGGGTGGATACCAACTACGGGGATGGTTCCAATGGCAGCGATAATGGCACAGATGCCAGCTCGCAAGACTCCAGCCAAGCTGACGACAGCAGCCAGCAACAGGACACCGGATCCATCGATCTGCCCGCTGGGATTTCCGACAACGGCGATGGCACCTATATCGACGACGCCACGGGCACCGTGTTTGATGCGTCGGGCAACATCCTTTCGACGCCGGGCACGGCGGACAGCCAGACTGACCCGACGGCGGGTTATCAGGATTTGGGCAACGGCAATTTCTACGATCCCTCCGATGGCTCGGTTTATCTGGCCGACACCGGAACCTGGGTTTACCCGGATGACGGCAGCGACTTCACCGATCCAATCAGCGGCACCACCTTCGGCACCGATGGCAGCATGACCTTCGCGGATGGATCCATGGTGACGGCCGACGGCACCTGGGTATTTGCCGACGGCGGTGTGCTGCAGACCGATGCCAGCGGCATCACCACCTACAAGGATGCCGACGGCAGCGTGTGGGAAAATATGGATTGGGCCGGTGCGCCCAACAGTTGGCAGAACCGGGACACCGGCGATGTGTGGAACGGCGCCGATGGCACGCTGGTGACGGCCACAAATGTGCCGGTGAATTACGGCACCCCCAGCACCGCCAAGCCGCCGGCGATTTCCAAGATCGGTGGCAGCTCCGGCGGCGGCGGCAGCGGTGCGAGTGTTGGCGGCAGCAAGGGCGGCAGCTCGAGCCCCGCGGCCGCGTCAACCGGGCCGTCACTGGCCGACTTGCAGAAGATTCTCGGCACGCTGGTGACCGCGCAGCAGGCCGTGACGACGGCGCGCTCCGGCGGCGCCACCATTCCCCAGCTCGGCACGCTGCAGTCCAACCTGGTGAAGGCCGCGCAGCAGGCCGCGGCCGCAAAAACCGGCACCAGCCTGTCTTCGCTGCTTTCGGGCAATACCGGGATTTTGATTGCCGCCGCGGCCGTCGGGGTATTGCTGTTGTCCAATCGCCGGAGCCAACCTTATGACCGCGCCGCATAATTTCCCGACCTTCCCGCCGTTCGTGCTGGTTCACCCGGGGCACCCCGGCATCATCTTTGACCTGGCCCACACCGATGAGCAGGCCGTGACCAAGCTCTATCGGTTGAACAGCAGCGGCGACACGGGCTTCCGGATTGAGCCCAACGCCGCGCGCCACACGGAGCCCGGCCCGCTCGAAAAAATCATTGCGGAGCTGGTGCAGAAATTCGGCAGCGAAGTTGAGGCCCACACCGCGATTTATGAGCTGATCCACAAGCCACTTCCTTTTGCGTCTGAAACCGCGCAACCAACCGCCGAACCCGTCATCCAGCCGGAACCGCCGGTGCTCCCTCCGGAATGCCCGTTCCATGTCGGGGAGATCCTGCGGGACAGTTTCAGCGATACCTTGGGGCAGGTGCGCGAGATCATTCCGGCGGAACCGTCGGGCACGCGCGGGCTGAAGCTGGCGCTGCACGGCCACAGCCGGCTGCATTTCGTGCCGGCGGCCAATTACGGCGATTTCGGGCCGGCCTTCGACAAGGACGAAGACGCGCTGGATGAAATGAAAGCGCCCGGCTACTTCGGCCACGATCCTGTTTCCCTCCCGCCCGCAGCAGGGGCTTCCGTTGTGGCGAAGTCTCCGGACCAAATCGCCGCAACGGAAGCGAAGGAAAAAGCCCGCATGGCCCGCAAGCCGCCGCCGCAGAAATCCCCGCCCCGCGCCCCGCGTGTGAAAAAATAACCTGAATCCTCCCGCCCATGGATCCCACCACCCTGATCAACACCCTGGCCGCGCAAGGCGCGCCCGCCGGCACGCTTTCCAGCCAGCTCATGGCCGCGGGTTACACCGTCGCGCAGATCCAACAGCTTTTCAACCAGGTGGCGGCCAGCTCCGTCGCCACCCCGCAGATCATCACCTACCTGCAGAGCGAAAATGCGCGCCTGCAGCAGCAGCAGAGCAACCAAAATTATTTTTGGGCAGTGGCGCTGCTCCTCGGCGGCTGGCTGCTGATCAGCTCGCGCCGCTCGAGCCGCTAATTTTCGTTTCAACCCCTCACGCTTATGGACCCGCAAACAATGATCGATGCCGGCTATCAGGATCTTGGCGACGGCTACTGGCTGGATCCCACCGATAACACTGTTTGGGATCCCACCGTCAACCAGTGGGTGTCGCAGATCGACACCACGGGCACGGATGCCGCGGCCAGCGCCACCGACCAGTCGCAAGTGACTAACCTGCTTTCTCAGGCCACAAATCAGGGCTGGTCCGCGGGCCAGCTCACGCAAACCCTGCTGGGGCTCGGCTACACGGCCGCGCAGCTCGCCAGCCTTTACCAAAATGTGAAGATCAGCGGCCAGGCCACGCCGCAGATGCTGCAACTGCTCGGGCAGGAAAACGCCGCGCTGCAGCAGAACACGCAGGGCAGCAACACCACCTGGATGCTGATTGGCGCCGGGCTGATCGCGGTGTTCCTGCTCACCGACCGCCGCGCGGCATGATCGACAACACCCGCACCCCTCCGCCGCGCAATGGCATGGGCTGCCCGCCCGATGCCGGCGTTGAAGTGCTGCCCGATGATTGGGCGCCGCAGCGCACCGGGGACATTCGGATCGGCCGCGTGACCATGTGCCGTGACACGACAATCAACAGTCCTTTTTTCTGGCTGCTCGTCGGTGGCACGGCGGGCGCCCTGGCGGTTTACCTCGTGCTGCGCGAATCGCGCCGTTGATTCCGATGGTTGACGACGTAACCAACTCCCAAAACCTCGGCAGCGCGAGCCGGCTGGCGATGCAGAGCCTGGGCATCGACACGATCGCGCCCTCGGATTGGACACAGGATGAACGGGTGGCGTTCCTCCAGGCCATGGCCTCGATCATTGTCAACTATGCGCAGGATTACACCGATGCCACGGTGGCCAGCGCGCAGCAGATCCTGCAGCACCCGCCGGCTGATTTGTCCACGGGTTCGGATGACGCCGCGGATGAGTGGAACACTTTCGGATATACGTTTATGAATGATGCGCAGGATGTGGTCGGAACGCCGCTGACCGCGGTGGGCAATGCCGTGTCCAACATCATCACCAAGGTGGCCAACACCGCCAGCAACACCGCCAGTGCCGTGTCCAATGCGTCCGCCGTGGCGGAATGGATCATCCCGGCGGGGGTGATTGTGCTGTTTATCTGGCTGATCAAAGACCCGGAACGCGCAGCCAATGCCACGAAGGGTTTTGCCGGCGCGGGCCGTGAAGCCGCGGGCGGCGTGCGCGGACTTTTCGTCTGAAAATAATTTTAGTATGGACAATCCAAATTAAATTTCCCAAACCGCTTACATGGCCTTCGGGATGTATTTGCTGAATCCGCGCGGTTCATCCGCCAGAAAGAAATCCCGCCGCCGTGTGCGCCGCTCGAGAAAAACCAGCTCCTCCAAGAAAAATCCCATGAAATCACGCCGCCGCAAAGCCCGTTCCGCCCGCCGCAATCCTTCCCGCCGCCGCCGTTCGCGCCGCTCCCGGCGCATCGTGGTGATCAATCCGCGCCGCCGGCGCCGGAGCCGCAGCGCCCGCCGCAATCCCGTCCGCCGGATGCGCCGCCGGGTCCGCAGCGCCCGCCGCAATCCCTTCGACGGCGTCGTGTCCGACGTGTTCAACCAGGATACGCTGACGACGGCCGGCGGCGTGCTGGTCGGTGTCACGGTCCCGGCCCTGCTCGTGAACAAGATGGCGGCGAACGCCAGCATGAGCAAGCTGCCGGGCCTCAACACGTCGCCGATGGCGCGCACGTTCTACAAGCTGGCCATCGCCCTGATCCCGGCCTACTTCATGCGCCGCAAGACGCCGCGCTTCGCCGAAGGCCTGCTGCTCGGCGGTGTGGCCGCCGCGGGCAACGACCTGCTCACGCAGTCCGGCCTGCTCACGCAGATCACCGGCGCCGTCGGGCTCAACGCCTACTACCCGCGGAAACCCGGCACGGGCGCGTTCCTGCCCGGCACGCCTTCGCTCTTCATGGGGCCGGGCTCCGGCTTCCTGAACCGCAGCGGTGCGCCCATGCCGATGAAACGCGGCATCGGCGCCCCGGTCAACCGGGGGTTCATGCAACGCGTCAGCGGCATGGTTGAGCAGCCCTTCGCGTCCAACTGATCCGCCTTCCCCGCCCCGCGCTTCAACCTCCATCGCCTCCCGCCATGCCCTTCGATCTCTCCAAAACCCAAACCCTGCCGGCCGGCACCACGTCCGCGCAGGTTCTCAGCAGCCTGCAGAGCCAGTTCGGCGCGGTGCGCTATCAGGACCAGCAGGGGCTGCGCTATCCGTATTACTACAACCTCGCCTACCCGGCCGCGGGCTCGAGCGTGTTGCAGTTTTTCGGCACGTCGCTGGGCCAGTCCTCGGCGCAGATCACCAATGTCGAGCAGGCCGGCGGCTTCGGGAACGTCTCGTTCCTGCTGTCCGCGGTCTATTTCGATTTCTGGGTCTACAACCCAGCCACCGGCGGCCAGCCGCAGAGCTACACCGACGACACCACCGCGATTTACTCGGACATTGTCCACGGGTTCACGCAGGGCGGCGTGTTTGAGTTCACCGTCGGCAACCTGAAGTGGATTCAGACGCTGCTGCCCTTCATGTTCGCGCCCCCCGGCAACGGCCGGCTCCGGCACGCGCTCAGCCAGGGCGCCTTCGCCTTCTCGCAGGCCGCGCTGACGCCGTTTGCCGTCACCGGCTCGCAGAACGTGCTCGCTTACGCGGATCTCGAGCGGCGCGCCTGCCGCAAGATGAATCTCGTCAACCCCATCTTCATCGCGCCGCAGCAGAATTTCACCGCGCAGATCAACTACCCGTCCGGCCTGATCCCGATCATCGCCACGGCGGTTGTGACCGGCGGCGCCGTGCTCTACGTCCGCTGCTGCCTCGACGGCTACAAGTTCACCCCGGTGGGCTGATCCCGCCGCTTCCCCCGGTTTTCCTCAACCTCCAAATCTCGCCACCATGCCTCCCGTGCTCAGTCAATCATCCGATCAAGTCCTTGCCTCGATCCAAGCGCAGTATGGCACCGCGCAATTCAACGACACCTGGGAGTGCCAGGACTGGCAGTATTGGGACATGGTCGGCTACGCCTCCGGCGCCGCCGGTCCCACCGCGTTCACGTTTTTCTCCGTGCCGGCCGGCCAGGCCGATCCCGCCAACGGCGTGATCAAGACGCAGGAGCAGACCAACCTGATCAACCCGAATCAGATTGGCGGCAACGAGGTCTTCATGGCCACGAAGCTCCGCACGTTCGCGCTGAACTCCGCCAAGGCCCGCCAGCTCGGCACCGGCGTGTCGGCCGACGCCAGCTTCTCGGCGCGGCAGCTCGTGTTCGCCCGCTTCCTGCAGGTGGCGCTCTCGCAGGGTGTCCTGACCTGGACCATCATGCAGAAGAAGTGGCAGATCCTCGACCGGCCCTTCATCACCATGCCCGCCGGCTTCGGCCTCGGCGAGCTGACGCCGCCCGCCGTCGGCACGGGCGCCGGCGCCGCGATCAATAACGGCGCCAACGCCTACATCGGCGATTCGCCCTACGACCTCGGCTCCGTCGGCGACACCTTCAGCCTGGCGCAGCCGGTCTTCCTCGCGCCCAACACCAGCTTCGAAATGTCGATCACGCAGCCGCTGGCCGGGGCGAGCTTCCCGCCCAACCAAAATCTCTACGCCGCGGGCGTCAACCAGCCGGCCACGCTCTGGCTCGGCGTCATGCTCGACGGCTTCAAGCTCCGTCCGCGGCAGTAATCCGCCTTCTTCCCCGCCCAGCACCGCATCCCGGTTCAACCCATGTCACGTTGCGCCTATCAGTATGCAGAGGATGGCGGCAACGACCAGGTTGCCGTCACGGATGCCTCTGGCCAGGTCACTTCGGGATCTCCGGCCGATGATCTCCCTGCGCCCGCTTCGGCCGGCCTCGCGGATTTCACCGGCCTTTTTCGGCCCGATACCGTCGCGGCGCTCAACCAGGAAGCCGGCAGCGGTGCCGGGGCGCAGGTGTTCGCGGCTGGTCAGGGTCAGGGCAAATCCGGCCTGCTCTGGCTGCTGGGGCTCGGCGGCCTGATTTATTTCGCCACGCGCTGATCCACCATGCAACCGATGCAACAGCTCCCGATTTTCTCGGATGTGGCCGACTGGTTCGCCCATCCGGTGCTGACCAGCGGCAGCCAGCCGGGGGTGACGATCAATGCGGCCGGCGGATCCGCCAACGGTTTCGTCACGCTGACCAACGACAATTATTTTGCGCTGTGCGGCTGGGCCTGCGTCACGAATTACGACAACGCCGCCCCCGAAGCCGCCACGGCCGATTCGACGACGATCCTGCCGGCGCCCACCACCGTGCCCAACGCCTTCACCGTGGCCATCACGCGCAGCGGCAAAACGGTCTATTCCAACCAGCCGCTGACGCAGGCCGAATTGTGCAGCTCCGGCTATTCCGCGGGCAAGCAGATGCCCTTCCCGGTGATCTATGCGCCCTCCATCACCTTCGATTTCGTCTTCACCGACCTGACGCAGCTTTTCCTGCTCGACGGTGACGACGTGGCGATCCCGCTCTCGATCAGCCTCTGGATGGTGGGCTACAACATCCGGAAGAGCAACTGGCAGCGTTTCCTCAACATTTACCCCGGCCTGGCCGCCGCCGGCTACTGACATGCTGCTGCAACCCGTAGTTTCAAACGTCGCGGATTTCTACACCTGGAAAACCACGGTCAACATCGCGTCCAACAGCGTTGCGTCCAATGCGAACAAATCGACGGCGCAGTTCCAGGTGCAGCCGGACGCCTTTTTCGTGTTCATGGGCTGGCGCGGCTCGACGAATTACGACAGCGTCGGCGGCGAGTTCACCACCGCCAACGTGGCCACGGCGCTGCACGCGCCGGCGCGCGTGCCCAGCTATTTTGAAGTGATGGTGAAGCGGGACAACGTGTATAACATGATGCCCAACCCGATGCCGCAGGGCGCCCTGGCCTCCTATGGCTATGCGGCCGGCGCACAGATCCCGTGGCCGATCATCTATGCCCCGCTGATGCGGTTCAATTTCGAGTTCTACAACGTCTCCCCGTTCATCCTGACGGAGCACGACCAATCGACGGTGATCCCCCTGCGGATCGACTTCGGGCTCTTCGGCTACAACGTGCAGTCCGGCGCGATCGGCACGTTCCTGCAGGCGTGGCCATCGCTGTGGAACGTGTTCAAGTCATATCCGAATTTGGGCGATGCCCTGAGCTGCCTTTCCGGGCAGGATTTCCGCAACATCGTGCCGGGGGTCAGTTAAACGCCGCCGGCCGGTTCCCCTGGCTATTTTATGAGCTGCGTCAGACCCTTTGAGTTCAAGATCCTTGCCGGCCGGTTCCAAGGCGCGGCGGATGCCATTTACCCGCAGCTCGCATTCGTTAATAAAATCAGCTTTTCCCGGCCTTATGCGTTGATCGGCCTGCAGCTCAGTTCCTCGCTGGTGATCTATGGCAATAATTTTGGTGGGTTCGCCATCGTGATCGGCCAGACCAATGCCCGGCTGTCTGTGTCGGAGGGACTGAATTGCCCGATGACGCAGATCACGCAGCCCAATTCGCTGGTGGGGCCGCCGGTGGTGCCGATCCCAACGTCAAAGTCGGCTTCTGATTCCTATGGGCTGTTTGCCTACCCCATCCCGCCACAGACGCCTATTTCGCTTTACGCCTTCGGCGATGCCACAGCGGGCAACGATATGTTCGCCATTTGCTCACTCAAGCTCGCCCGGTTGCTGTGACTCATGCCCACGCGCCGTGATCGGCTCGAGCCGCCTCTGATATTTGCGGATGTTCCCTTTGAAGTATCACTGGAGGGCGGCGCGGCCGCTGGCGCCGGATATGGCGCTGCGGGATCCGGTGGGGCTGGTGGCGGCGGCGGATCTGGAGGCGGGGGAGGCGGCGAAGGCGGGGGCGGTGGTGGCAGCGATGGCGATACTGGTGCAGATGACGGCGGCGGCACCGGGCCGTCCGGCGCCATTGCCTTTGTGCAGGCCCAGCAGTTGATCGCGCCGGTGTTTGTGGTGCAGCCGGCTGATCAGAACATTAATGCCAACGACACGGCGGTGTTCACCGCAGCGGCCACGCATTTCCCGGCCTATCAGTGGCAGGTTTCCCCCGACGGCATAGCGCCGTTTGCGGATGTGGTCGACGGCGGCATCTTCTCCGGCGCCAGGACGTCCAACCTGGTCCTGACGAATGTTCCGATTCAATACAGCGGTTACGTCTTCAAATGCGTGGCCACGAATACCGGCGGCACCGATACGTCGCTGACCGCCACGCTGACCGTGGCCGCGCCGCCCAACCTGCCTGTGATTGACACGGATCCCGTCGATACCACGGCTGTTGCCGGCGGCAGCGCCAGTTTCAGCGTCACTGCAGAGGGATCGGCGCCGCTGGTTTACCGCTGGCAGGTGTCGAGTGATGGCGGCCTGACCTGGTCCAATGTCGAGAACGGCACGCCGTATTCCGGTGCGGACACCGACACGCTCACGATCAACCCGGTTTCCTGATGCCCACGCTCGACGGCAATCTCTATCGGTGCCGCGTGCGCAATGCCTTTGGCCAAGTCTTCAGTAATCCGGCCCGGCTGACCGTGGTTCCCGGCTATACTTGGACTCCACCAAATCCGTTCATAGATGCTGATTCCGATTCATATGATCTGGCGCTGGAAAGTGTCGGGGTGGCTAGTTATCTTTTCCCCGGAGGAACGGGCGGGGTAGCCAATACGACTCAGCAAACATTGGTTGGTGCCGTGTTTACCGCACTGGGTAATAACTCGCAACCAGTTCCGGGCGGTGAATTATTTCCGTATATCCTCTTTAGTGCTTATTTTGCGTCCGCGGGGCCGATTAATTTGCCTTTCACTCTGACTAAGACCTCTGGCAATTATGATCTAACATTCCCCACCGGGATCTTGGTTGAGTTATTTGATTTGGGATTTAGCGCGCTAGATGTTTGGGAAGCGATCCCCCGGTTGCCCCCTGGTGATGCGGCTGGCACTGCAATTCTTACCATACCTGCGCCTGGTCAATATGTGGTGGCTTACAATGCGTCCACTTCGGCAGAATTTCCGGCCGGAGTGCTGACCTGCACACAGACAATTTCCTATACCCTGCAGTCCGGCGATCAGATCGCCACGATCAGCCCATGAGCACGCTCGACGAAAATCTCTATCGCTGCCGGGTGCGAAATGCTTTCGGCCAGGTATTCAGCAACCCGGCCACCCTGACGGTGGTTGCGGGTTATACTTGGACGCCGCCGCTGCTTTCTTTCGACGGCGATCCCTTAGCTGCTCAGGATGCTTATTCTGCAGTTTATGTGCACGCTCCGACTCAGTTTGATTCTATCTCTAGTAGTTTGATCGGGCCAGCGTTCACCATGGCCTCACAGTTGGACGACAACCTGCAGCCGCCAACTAATGGATTTATAGACGGCAGTAACCTTTTCTCCGTGTATTTCTCAACACCAGGCAGCAAGGCCTTCAGCTTTGATCTATCACTCGTTTCTGGTTCATTCCCTATGCTGATGCCATCGGGCGCAGGCATGGCTTTGCTGCTGATGGACAATACGACGGTGGTTGATTCCGCCAATGCGGCCGGCACAGGTCCAATCTCCACCACCTTTAACCTAAATGTGCCGGCTCCCGGGCAATACTTGGTCTTCGGTGGATACTTACGGGTATGCTCTGCGCCCGGATCCACTGTGAAACTTCAGACGGGCTACAATCTTGGCGCCGGCGATCAGATCGCGCTCGTGGTTCCGTGATTGCCCTGTCTGTTTTCTCCCTCCTATATTTCCGCCATGCCCAAGCAGAAACCCGAGCCTGAAGTTGATCACCGCGCCCTGGCCCTGCAGGTGGTGGATCTGTTCTATCCGGACGAAGGCGGGGAAGCCGACTTAGAGGCCAACGACCAGAAGATCATCGAACTGCTGGCCGGGCTGGATCCCGTCGATGCGGCCGCCGTGGCGGTTGAAGTGTGCCTGGAATTGAGTCCCGAGGAAATCGCCGAATGGCTCGACTTCCTCGAGGGTGGCGACGAAGAGCCGGAAGACGAAGAGCCCGAGGGGGAATAGCCTCGAGCTGGCAGCGCCGTTTTCGGCGCGCGGTGCCGGCGTGACGCTGCGGCCGAAGCTGGCGCGAGCTCGGTCACGGTTTGCCTGTGACGCGGCCGCGCAAACCCGCCGCCGTGGAGTCACGGAAAGCGTGACGCGATGTCCCCGCTGTCAGCTCGAGCGGTCACACCCCGGCGCCGTGACGCGCCGGCGGGCGGCAAGGCTTGACACGTCACGGGCGGCTGCCAGACTCCCGCCATGTCCCTGATCCTGTCCGTCTTCCCTGGCGCCGATCTGCTGGGCCGCGGCTTTGAGCAGGAAGGCTTCTGTGTGGTTCGCGGTCCAGACACCGTTTGGGGCGGCGACATTCGGACATTCCATCCCCCGGCTGGCTTCTTTGAAGGCGTGATCGGCGGCCCGCCCTGTCAGGATTTTTCCGCGATGCGCCGGGCGCCCCCGACGGGTTACGGGCAGATGATGCTGGCCGAATGGGTGCGCGTGGTGCTGGCGGCCTACCCGGTGTGGTTCCTGATGGAGAACGTGCCCGGCGTGCCGGACGTGGCCGTGCCGGGCTATGATGTGCAGCGGTTCAACCTGTCGGCCGCGGAATGTGGCGGGCGGCAGCGCCGCAACCGCTGCTTTCAATTCGGCAGCCGTGACGCCACGTGCGTGTTGCCAGCCCGGCAGGGCACGGTTTCCGTGACTTCGCCGGCGTGCCTGGCCTCCGGACCGTCACGGGGGGACAAGCGGGGATTCCCCGACTGGTGCGAAGACCAGGGGCTGCCGCGGGATTTCGACCTGCCAGGGCTTTCGCTGGGTGCCAAATACCGCGCTGTCGGCAATGGTGTGCCAATCTACATGGCCCGGATCCTTGCCCGCGCGGTGCGCAACCGGATGCCGGTTGGCCAGGTGCGGCTGTGCCTGTGCGGCTGCGGCCGCGCCTTGCTGGGGCGCCAGGTGATGGCCGGACCAGGCTGCCGCAAGCGCATGGAACGCCGACGCCGTGACCCGGCGATCGTGGGGCGGCCGCGGCGCGTCACGGCTGGTGGCGCCGGCGGGTAGCGCCAGAAATGGCGTCCCTCGAGGCCGGCGATCGTAAGCAGCGCCACTTCCGGCGCGGAGGACCGCCAGCTGCTCGCCGCGCCGTTTCCGGCGGTGCCGGCCGGACCGAGGCCCGCAGCACCGTAACGGGCGCTAGGATCTGCGCACCGCCGATATCGCAGCGCCCTTTGTGGCGATGCCGCCGGCGGGATTCCCCGTCATCCGTAGGCTTGGCGAAGGCTGATCCATGACGTCCACCAGCGCCTGATACAGCGTTACCCGCTCCAGTGGTTCCAGCCGCTGCAACCGCGCGCGCCACCGGCGGCGGCGTTTCTCGATCCGCCAGCGTTCCCGGTAGTCCATCCCGGTGTAACGGTCATCGTGCAGCTTCAGCGGCCGCTGGTAGTTGAACCACAGCACTTCCTGCCGCGCCGTCCGCGCCCTGGTGTAGTTGGTAAATTCATCCCGGTTCCATCCGGCCAGCGCCTGGTCATACATGGCCGACGGGTAGCCGCTGATCATCACCGGGGCCGGGATGCGCAGGATCACCTTCAGCAGCCAGCGGTGATCCGCGTCGGGCATTTCAAATTCATAGTAGCGGCGGCCGCCGCGCGTCCCGAGCAGGTAGGGCGGATCGCAGTAGACCAGTTCATCCCCGGTCCATTTGTATTTTTCCAGAAACGCGATGCCGCAGCCCTGGTGGAATGTGCAGAGCTGCAGGAGCGCCGGATCTGGCGCGGCGCGATCGACACCGATTGACACTTCAGCCGGGCGCTTCAGCCGGAGGATGGCGCCTCCGCCAAGGAAGGGCTCGAGATAGACCCGGTGGGGCGGCAGCAGGTTGATTATCCTCTGGTAAACTCCGGCCTGCGATTTTCCGCCGATGTAGGGCACGCCTCGAGTAGCGCCCAAACCGGCGCTGCTGTCAAGCCCCGGATTTACGACTCATTTCCTGCTCATTTCCCTGCGTTGGCCAGCTCGAGCTGCAGCCGCCGGATCGTAGCCAGGCACTCGCTCACGAAGTCAGGCGCCGCCCGTGCCGCCGCCGGGAACTGCGGGTGTGAGAGTAACGCCGCGGTGTTGTCCGTTAGTTTGACCGGCAAAGGGGCAGTCGGCGCAGAGGGAAGGGCCTGACAGCCCTGGCATAGCGCGAGCAGCAGCAATGGCAGCATTATCCCGGGTAGCCAGCGTGTCCGAATTGGCCTGATTCTGCGATTTCCGGTAGACAGCATAGGTCTTATAGAGCAAATCCCCCAGTTGGGCGAAGGTGGGCATGACCTTGGCCAAAGAGGCCAAGATCACGGCCAGCCCGGCAATCACTGCCCTACCGCGCCGGATCCCGCTGCGGCCGGGGGGGTGGGGGTGAGCTGCACCTTGATCTGGTGCAGGCCGGTGCCTGCCAAGCCCAGCAGGATACCCATAACCGGGCTCAGGGCGTGTCCGGTGGTGTAGGCCGTCACGGCGTCATACCCCAGCCCCACAAGGGCGGAAATGACCGGCAGCAGCCAACCCTGCAGGTTCCCGGCCTTCCGGACCAGGAATGTGACCACGATCGACACCAAGGGTGTAAAAAGCTGCACCAGGGCGCTGTTGCCGGCCGGCGCCGGGGGAACGGCCACGGCGGGCGTTGCCGCGGCCGTGGCGGCGGCTGGCGCGGCCGTCGACGTCGTTTGGGCGATGGCGAAGGTGGCGAGCAGCAGGAACAGGACGGCCAGCAGCCATCCGACAGAGTTGGGGCGTGTGTTCATGGGTGAAAAATCAGTTGGTGGTGACGGTGGCACCGCGGCCGACCAGGGTGGCCTTGTCGGTGATGCCAGCGCCGGTGGGAGCACCGTTGGTGCCACCGTTGATCAGAAGGGTCTTGCCGGCTCCCCAAAGCGTGGTGCCGCCCGTGCCGTCCAACGAAACCAGCAGCGACAGGATCGCGTTGACCCCGGCCGATGGAATTTTCAGCCCGGACAGCGTGATCGTGGCGCCGGCGATGCTCTTCAGCGTGCCGTTGGTGCCCAGCGTGACGCTCGCCACGTTGGCCATGCTCGCGCTGGGGATCGTGATTGTGCCGCCGTAATTCACCATGCCGGAAAAGCTCACCGTGGTGCAGGATGCCATGGTGGTTGGCGCGACATTCCCCGTGATCGTGGTGAGCGCGTTAAAACTGAGTGTGGTCAGCGCCGCCATCGTGGTTGGCGCGAAGTTGCCGTTGATGGTGGTCATGTTGGCGGCCGTCAGCGTCGTCAGCGATGCCATGGTTGTCGGCGCGAAGTTGCCGCCGGTGTTCCCGCCGGCCGTCGCGAGCGAGAGGTTCGCCCCGACGGTCACGAGCGCGGGCATCGTGAGGCTGGTCAAGGAGGACATCGTTCCGGGCGCGAAACTCCCTCCGATTGTCGTCAAGACTGGGAAGTTCCAAGTGGTCAAGGCGTTCATCGTTCCGGGCGCGAAGTTGACGGCGTTGGTGCTTAGGGCCGCCATCCCCGTGGTGACCAAGGCCGGGCACGACAAGGTCGTCAAAGCGGCGTTTTGCGAGACCGAGAAATTTCCCCCGATGACGGCCAAGTTCGGAACCGACAGCGTGGTGAGAGCGGGATTGTTAAGAACGGCATAATTCCCCCCGATCGATATGAGGTTGGGGCACGAGATGGTCGTCAGGCTCGCTAAGGCACCCGGATTGAAAGCCCCGCCGACGGAGACGAGAACCGGCGTCGATAGCGTAGTTAAAAGCGGATCGAAACCCGGAGCGAAATTCAACCCCACGCTGGTCAGCGCCGGGAACGACAAGGAGGTCAACACCTCAAGGCTGTTGCAACCGACGCCCCCCGCGTAAATGAGCTTCGGCATGGTCAAGCTCGTTATCGCCGGCATCTGCGCGGGGTTGAAATTGCCGCCGACGTAGAGCAATTCCGGGCAAGACAACGTGGTGAGTGAACTCAGTCCGACGGGCTGAAACGTTTCTGCGACATATTGAAGGTCATCGAAACTCAGCGTCGTCAGCACATTGCCGGAAGTCGCCCGGCCTTCGGTGTAGGTAAAGTTGTCGATGGCGATGCCGGGTGTTCCCGTGTAGGTGGCTTGGCCAACCACTGCGGCCGCCGGCAACACAATCGGGTTCATAATCTGCGGCAGGAATATCGGAACCTGCGGCGTGCCCGTGTAGGTGAGCTTGAGCTGCCCGACAAATTTAGGGGCAAAGTGCACATGGCCGGCCGGGGCCGTGGTTGTCAGATCGTTCCCCGTGGTGCTGGAAACCGTGACGTTGTTGGCGGACACATCGCTGATCGTCACCGCCGAATCCTTCACCAAGTTGGCGGTGCCGTTGCGGCGGGGGATGCCGTTGGCCGTGTAGGTGCCGCTGGCCTGCTGCACATTGACGTTCTGCGCAATGGCGAGCGAGCTGCCCACCGCAAGGAAGAGGGAAAGCAGAAGTTTTTTCATGGGATCAAGTCTGATAGGGGATCTGATAGCCGGCGGGCTGCCAGGCGGCGCCGTCGAAGACGAATTGAAACAGCACACTGAGCGTGGCGCCATCCGTGGTGAAAGTGTAGATCAGCGTTCCGCCCACCACGGCATTGCGAAATTCCAAGATGATTGCCGGCGTGGCGGGCAGTGTGATGCCGACGTAAATCCGGTCCCCCGCGGCCGGCGGCGTGGCCACACTGAGGATTTCCACACTGGTGCGAGCCACCCCGCCGACAGTCAGCGCGAGAAAATAATTGTGCGCCGTCGGGGTGATCGTGGCGTTGCCGGCATTGTTCACGGCCGTGGCGTAGCCGTTGGCCGGCACCACCGCGCCGCCCGCGGCCAGATCGTCCAAGGCTTCCTGCACCGTGGTGGGCACCACCGGCCAGTTGGCCGGCGTGGTGGGGCTGTAGCCGTCGGCGTTGGCGTCACTGAGCCGGGAAAGTGTCGGGCCGCCCACCAGCGTGACGTTGCCGCGCAGCGGCCAGCTCACCGCGTCAAAGCCCACGGCGCAGGCCGCGGCGCCCTTGGTCACGGTGACCGAAGGCAACTGACTGGCGGTGATCGCGGCCGCCACCGCGTAGGTGGCGCCGCTGGTGATCGACACCGCCGCGGCGCTCAGAAGCTGGTTGATCGTCAGGATCCCGCCAAGGAAGGCCACGGAGTTGCCGATCACCCCGTCTTGAATCAGCCCGTTGATCTTCAGCGCGTCGGCCGTTGATGCCGCCTGGTAGGTGAACAGGACGAGGTTTTCGCGCACGTTATTGATCTCGACGGTGCGGCTGGGGTTGCCAGCCGACGGCGCGGGCATGGTCAGGTCAATGTGCGGCGTGCCGCTGGCGGCGCGAATATCCAGGTTGGCCAGGCCGCCGCGGGCCGTGGCGTTGGCCGCCCAGCCGGCCGACAGATTTATGTCGGCGCTGATGGAAAGCTGCGTCAGGATCCCGCCTTCGTCATCGGCGCTGCCGGTGATCCACACCCACGGCGGGATCGACAGGCCGGCCTCGGTGAAGACACCCGGACCCACGGCGATCACCCACGGGTTGGTTGCGCTGGGCGGGTTGGCCACGCCTGCCAGGGCCGCCAGGGCGGCGCCAATCGTGCGGTATGACCATGGGGCGCCGATTTGGTTATATCCGGGGTCATCCGTGCCCACATAGTTCACGAAAAACGCATTTCGATTGCCTAGAACCGGGGCTGCCATGCCCTGACCGCTAGTTGGCGCCCCCCGCCTAGTCAATAAAAACCCCGGTGCCGGACAGGGCACCGGGGTTTCAACCGTATATGAGAAACACTAACTGACAGAGCCCAAGATATGACGGGCCGCCGGATACCTTCAAGCCTAATTTACCTCGAGCTCGCGCGCCATTTTCGGCGCTGCGGTCCCCAACGCCGGAAACGGCGTGGCGGGATCCCGGCGGTGTGACCGCTCGAGCTGGCCGCCGCGCAGCGCGGTCACGTCCAAACCGTGACGCGGCCGCGCAACTGCACGCCGGCGAAGTCACGTTTTACCGGAGGCCTGCAGCGCCGGTTTCGGCGCGGGCGGCCGCGCTGTGAAAACAAGACGGGCGCCGCGGTGCATCTAAACCGGGCGCCCGTTGGCCAGCTAGCTTGGCCTTATTCCGTTGCGGTATGTGTCGCGTGGAAGAGTGGTTATCCGCCGAAGGTGTCCGCGGTGTTCTTCATGGACCGGATCGCGCCCTCTCGTGTGGTAAACAGCCCGCCTTCGTTGGGATTGTTTCGCTGGGAATTGAAAATGAGGTTGCCGGCAGGATCACGAAATTCCCAATAAAAGGCCTTCCCGTTGGGCTTCACTTTGCCGATCCGGCGGCCTTGGCCATTATCAAATTCGATTTCGCCGGCCCGCAGGCTGGTTACTACGCGCCAAAGCTTTCCATTGGGCAGTAACTGCGCCTTGTCATGCGGCCGGCTCTTCTTATAGGCCGCGAACGTCTTAAATTCCTGCCGCACTCGCGGCTTGATATGCTCCTTGAAGACGGCCGGTGTGATCTCCACCGTAGTTACGCCGTCACTTTTTTTTTGAGCCGGGTTGGCCTTTGCCGTAGCGCCAAGCTGTTTTTCCGCCCAGCTTTTGGCGGACGCCATGCTGTTGCCGGCCCAACGTATAGCCGTAATGTCGGCATCTTTAATCCCGTTGCGCGCGTTCACATAGACATTCGCCCAAAATCTGCCGTCCTGTTCGTTGATTACAACCGCCCGATTTCCCTTGGTGATGATCGTTTGCCTGGCCGGGTTGCTGCGCGTCGCCAAAGTCTTCCTCTTCGGCTTGACGCCTTGCAGGCGCAGTTGGCTCGCCAGATAGGCGATGGCCTGTTCGTGCGACTCGAAAAGTTTGCCCACCGGGTTGTGATTCAGCAGCACATCCTCGAAATGCGGGCGCTGGGTGAAGGCGATCACATCGCCCTTGTCCCTGGCCGCCCGCTGCAGGGCGCCCTTGTTCGTCTCGGCAAACTTGCCGTTGGCCATGACTAGAATCGCCATTCCTCCCATGTAGCACCCGGTCCGCCGGCGTCAACGCCAACCTTCGCCCAGCCTGCGGCTGGCAGGCCGGATTCGGCGCGCCTCGATCCATCAGCGATGGGAATGGGCAGCCCAGCGGAGCCATTGCTTGGCGAAACTGGTAAACTCTTCCCCTGTCATCACGATGTAGCGGCCCTGATCGTCCTTCAGCTTATAGAGGCTGTTTGGAACATCCAAGTTGCGTGAGTCCGTGTCGGCCCGGTCATGCAAAATGACTTCCTGCGCCAAGTGCGGCGACGTGCTAAAGAGAAGCTCGCCCTTTTGGTTCATCTTGGCCGCAGATCAATATACTGCCCGGCGATCTTGCAAGCCTTCAGCGCGGCCGCGTTGGCTGCCCCGTAGGCCACCAGCGCCGATGGCGCCCCGCCACTGGCGGCCGCGGGCTGGCCGTTGGCGTGGTAGAAAGTCAGGCGGCCTTTGATGAACAGCACGGCGTCGGCCTTGGCCCAAATATATTTGAACCAGTTCCCGGTTTCCACCCTGGCGTAAATCAGCGCGATGCCATCGCCGTGCCCTGCCAGCCGCGCGAGAAACTTGCCGGCGATTTCATTCTCATAAGGCGGATTGCACCACACACGGCCGTGCCATTCGTGAGTTAGCCCGTTGTGCGTAATATCGTAATGCACCCTTGCGGTCGGCCACGGCCGCAGCTCCGGCACCGGCGCGCAGGGATCCAGATCAAATTCGCCCAGCGCCCGGATGATCTCGGGTGGTGTCAGCCATTCGTGCTTTGTGTTCTCGACGCGGTCATGCGAAAATGCCTTGGCCCTTCCGGCGGGCTCCGGGCTCCGGGCTCCGGGCTCAGTGGTGAAAAGTTCGCCGCTCATTTCTCCACCACGATTTCAAAGTAACGCTGGGGCTGGTTATCGACATAGAGTGTGGCGCGATAGCGGCCGCGCTTCAGCTCCGGATGCCACCAAGTCACAAAGGCGTCCGCCGTCTTCAGGTGGTTGACCTTGCCCCGGCCCAAGTAGAGCGTGGCGCCGTCGGGCTCGAGCCGCCACATATCGACGCGCAGCTCATGCCCGTAATAGCCGGCGCCGGCCGCTACCACGGCCGGGATCTGGCCCGGCCCGAAGAATGTCCGCGCCGGGATCTGCGGGTTTTCTACGTCGGGCAGGTTCTGCGAGTAGAAGAATTGATCTGACGCGCAGCCGGTTAGAAAAAGGGACAGGATTAACAGGATTGGTTTCATACTGTGGTTGTTTCCCAACGGATTTTGTCGTGACTAAAAACAGGATTCGATTGCCGCGGGCGGCTGCGCCGGTTCCATTGTTCGCCTTGTATTTTCATTTTTGGGATCCAGCCTGCCGCTCTCAAGCTGGCGCCTGATTCAGAATCCAGCGTGTAGGTGACAAGGCGCACCCCCCCCATTGATTGCCAGACCCGGCGAGCTGCAGCGTAGAGAAATGAGCAGGTATTTTTCGGCGCGGATGGCGACACACACAGCCTAACCACTTCGGCCGTTGTGCTGCTGTGAAGACGGCGCGCAACTGTCCGGCCCACCACCACCGCACCGACCAAGCTGCCCGCGTGTTGGGCGCCTAGGCAAAAACGGCCGCCGTGCACTGGTTTGCTGTGCCGGTGGTGTTTTGCGATCAGCGCGTTGGCTTCGCGGAAGGTTATGGGTGTGAGTTCCATTCCTCGTATTCTTCGCGGGCGCACTCAATCGGTGATTCTGACAAGTCGCCGTTGAGCATTTCCAGCCATGCACCGGCGGCTTCCCAACACTGCTGCCAGGGAAGAGCCAGCAGCCGGCGCAGCTCAATTGAGTAACGGAGTTTCCAGATCAGTTTTCTCATGTCAGTAAACCTTGGTGCACTGATCCTGCCAGTTGGCCGGCATGGCGACTTCAAAGAGCTTCCGATCACCGCGCACGGGGATCGGCTCGTTGACGCGCCAGCATTGCGTGAATTGCCAGGCCCAGCGGCCGGGCTCGTAAATCCCCCATAGTTTTTCCAGCGGGTCCACCTGCAGCCCGCTGATGGGGGTGCTATTCTCGAGCCAGCACACTGCTACAATCTTGCCCAGCGGCAGACGGTCAAACACCGGATCGAAAAGGGAATCGGAATAGCCCGCATCGAAAAAGGCCGCCCCGCTGGTATTGGAATCCTGCACGATCCGGCTGAGAGCTTCCTGCAATAGTTCGTCGTTGTCGGGATTCTTTTTTGTCTTCGCCGCGCAGATCGCCAGCCATCCCCGGTATCGTTCGCCGCCGGCGACAGCCGGCCAGCCCCGCGTCTCGTATTTCTTCAGGCCCAGCGCAATCGCCGAAGCCCACGGCTGCCAAAGGGTGATCGCCTTCATGGGTTGGAATCCTTCGGCATCGCCATTACAACGAAAATCCCGGTCAATAATACAACTTCGCAGATGACGACAGTGTCTGCAGAATGTTTCCCCGGGAAACAAAACAGCACTATAGAATATATGCCCAAGATTGACAGAATGACTGTTCTTTTCATGGCTTCTCCTCTGTGCCCTCTGTGGTTATTTTCTTGAGTGCCTTCATGGTTTTTCCTCCGGAATTTTTCTCCACACCACCACCCCGTCATTGCGCAGGCCGAATTGCACCCGGCTGCCGTCGGGCCGGTAGATCCAAGCCGCCGATTGCCAAGTTGTGCAGTTATTTTCCTTCGCCTCTTTTAAATCTGCCCAAATACATAGCCCGGCAACGATCATCCAGATAACTAGCACCGCCGTGATCGATGCGTAATACTGCCGATCTGTTTGTGTGTTCATGGACTGCGCTCCGGGGTCAATTTCTCGGGCGCCTTGGCCGACATGGCGCGAACACGGCTGACGCCGCGGGTGCGCAGCCAATCGGTGCAGTAGTCGCACAGCGCAGTGGATTCCACCAGGGCCAGATCCTGCCAAGGCTGGGTGATTTCCTCGCGCGTCTGGATCTTGTAGAAACGGCCGTCATTCAAATGACGGAGCTGCACGGCCATCAGCCGCAGGCGGTTTTGAAACTCTGTGTTCAGATCGGTTTGCATGGGATTCAGCCGGGGATTTCCGGCAGCGTGGCCTGCCGCAGTTGCTTGTAGTCGGCCAGCGGGCCAAAGGCGGCGACTTGGAATTTCACCGCCTCGTTAAAGGCTTCCTGTTTCTGTTCCACCGTCTGGCCGGCGCAGTGCTTCGCTTGGATCCGGAACCACGGTTCCGTGCCCTCGAGCTTGAACACCGCCAGCTCGGCGCCGGAATTGAGCAGGCAAAAAGGTTTGGGCGCGTCAGGCATCGGCGTAGGGTTTGCGCGGCATTGGCGGATTCTTCCGGTCCCGCTCGGCATACCAGTAGGCGATCAGCTCCGCGGGTGTGGCCTTGGCCGTCGCCTGCAGGCGGATGCCCTCAAATTCAATCTGCACCGTTTCCCGATTGAGCTTGGCCAGCAGTATTGCCTCGGCGCAGTTGTCGGCCAGCGTCATGCCGGCGTTGTAGGTGTAATCGATCACGTCAGGCCTTTGAAACTCTTGTCGGTTTTCCAGCCCCGGCCGTTGCGGCTCTGCCGCCGCATCTTCCCGCTCAACCGGCAGACCTGATGCCGCCAGCGGATCACGCCGGCCGGGTTCGCCGGGTAGGTGTAGTGCGGGCTGTCGTATTGATGCGTGGTCCGCCACCAGCGAAAACCCAGCCAGCCAAGGATCCTCTTCAGCATTTTCACGCGCCGATCCTCCAGTAACGGCTTTGGCGCGGGTGCAGCCTGGCCTGCAGTTCCTGCCGGACGTAGGCCATGCCGGCCAGCAACAGCGCGGCCATGAATGCCAGCCACAGCCAGAACAGGCGGTTATTTTTCTGCAGGGCGATGATCACGGGATCCTCTTTCATAACGGGGTGCCATTGCGGATGGCGTTGATGATTTTATACACGGAAGACTGTGGCAGGCTCATGCGCCGGGCGATTTCGGCGCCGTTTAACTGCCGGCCCTTGTCGCCGCGGGCCGGGCGCGACATTAGGTAGGCCACGCGCCGCCGGTATTGCTCGAGCGTGCCGGGGCGCCCCAGCCGCCGGCCGTTTTCCTTCGCGGCCGCCATGCCGGTGCGGACCTTGTCGCCGCGCTCGAGCGTGGCCAGGGCGCGGTCAAAGAGGGCCGCACGGGCGCGCTGGGCCATGTTCATCTGCTGCGCAGTAGCCGATTTATCCGCCAGCAGCTTTTCAAACTGCACATCGCAGTTGGCGCGATAGGCGCGCAGCACCCGCGCCGGCAGATCGGCGTCCGGCGTCATGTCAACGTGCAGAATCGGCTGGTTCATGGTCACATCACTCCGAAGTTCTGGCGGCACATATCCCACGCGGCATTCAGGGCCGCCATTTTATTGTGATCGCCGCCGTTGTCGGGATGGAGTTCGCGGGCTTTGGCCAGGTAAGCAGCCTTGGCCACTTCAAACGGCGCGTCATGCGCGCACCCGAGAATGTTCCACCAGGCGCCGCCGTGGGTCGAGTCGCCGGGCGCCGGCAGCGCGGTGTAGCCGGCAAAGGCCTGCTCGACGGAGCCCACGCCCCAGCGTTCCTGTCCGCGCAGGGCTTCGATGTGGCGAGCGATGGCGGAAAGGTTGTCTTCAACCCGGTTCCACTTATCGCAGGCCAGCACGCACGGCTTGCCCTTCAACTTGAAATAGACGGCGGCGCCGCAATCTTCCGGCGGCTTGCGGCCGCTGTAGGGCTGGCCGTCGGCGCGCAGCTCGACATTGGAGCTGATCACCACGTTGTAATCCCCCACGTCGATCAGGCGCAGCTCGCGGTAAAGGTCCGCCACCACGTCAGCCATGGATAGCTTGGTCTTCAACCGCCACGCGCCGGGTGTGGCGGCGCGCGCCCGACGGAAAAACGGGGCGCCCTTGCGGCGGTGCGCTACAGTCCGCGGCCACGCCTGCGGCCAAGAAAGGGGGAAGGAAGTCTGTTGGTTCATGGGTTGTGAGGTTCCTGCTCTTTGAGTTCTCCGGGCTGGATCCATTCGTAACTGTCGCCCTGCTGCACAATGTGGATTGTGTCGGCGTTGCCTCCCCATTCATCCGCCCACACCCGGATTACTTCCTTGATGTAATCGTGCAGCATGGGGCTGGAAATATAGATCGTCAGCTCCAAGCGCGTGCCGCGTTTATCTTCTACGCTGATTTTCGTGAGCTGCCGCGGCATTTGTTTTGCGTCCATGGCTGTTAGGTATTTTGCGATTGATTTGGTTGGTTGATCCACTCTTCAAAGGTGGCGGACTCGAGCCGGGCCTTGGGGAAAAGCCGGACCAGGGCGCTGAAGTATTCCTGCGCGCGCTCGAGCACGAAGACCGGCGCCTGATCCAAGCTATAGCACAGCTCGAGTGTGCCATAAGCCCGGCCGAAGGCGTAATCCAGCGGCCGTTCCGCGCGCACCACCCAGCAGCCCGACGGGTGCAGCTTCAACCGCGCAAAGGATTCTTTCGGGGCGGTGATCATGGCTCTGGCAGATATTCTTTTTCAATGGTCACTGAGCCGGTAAGCCGGTCCGTGACTTCATACTCGACATATTCGCGCTGGTGCTGGCTGCCGGGAATCGGCACCCCATTTGCGTAAATGGTGATCGTCTCGGCACCGCGCCGCGAGACGCGCTTACGGTAGCGGTTGAAAAGCCTATCCCAAAGGTTTAATTTTTCCGGATTCATGCCTGCCGATCTCCCGTGACGAAATTCCAGATTTCCACCAGGGGCCGGTGCGGACAGAGCCGCAGCACGCCGTTGAGCTGATCCACCGCGGCCTGCACAATCTCGAATGGCTGCCCGTCGATAAAGACACGGGCGCCCTGCTGGTGGGTGATGAAAAAACCACCGGATCCGGATTCGCGGAAAGTGAAGCTGTCGCCGTTCATAGGCTTCCCCACTGTTCCGCCATGGCGTTTGCGATTCCCCTGTAAGTCTTGGCGCGCTCGGCGGCGCGGCCGGCCGATGGCGGCAGGCGGTTCTGCCCGCTGTCGGTTTGATTAGCCCAGCGCGGCCGCAGCAGGCCGGCTTCAGCACCGCAGTGGGGACAGCCCTTCCCGAACGCAGCCGAATAAGAAGACCGGGCGCCACACTCCCCGCAAACCATGCGCGGCTTGCAGTAATTTCCCGGATCAATCTCCAGTGGCGGGAGATTGCGCAGCCAAAGCACCGTTGCCTTGCTGGCGTCGTCGCCAAACTGATAGGGCTGCACTGTCTGGCGCTCGACGGCGCCAAAACCGATGATGGCCCGCGCGTAGCCGTGCATGATCGGGTTTTCCACCGAGATACGCATCACGCGGCCCGCCTCGAGAAAGAAACGGAAGAATCGCGCGCCGCGTTCCATTTCCTGCCACGCGCGATCCGACACACCGTTTCTCTTTTTTCCGTCCCGATAGAGTCGCAGCACGCCGGAATTACAAAGGCGGGTGCAAGGCGGGTGCGCAATCACCAGATCCCAAGGGTGCTTTTTCATCACCCGCTTGGCGTCTTCCTGAAAGTGGAAAACGCTGCCGTCGTCAGCCGGCAAAAGGTCGCACGAAAAAGCCTGATGGCCGCGCTGCCGGAAGGCTTCGCGGACCACCCCGGATTTTTCGCAGGCAACGAGAATCTTCATGTCAGGCGAGGGCTTTCAGCAATTCGGCTTCGGCCTGCTCGCGGGGCAGCAGGTTGAGAATGACGGCCTGCGGGTAACGCGCCTTGGTGCGCTCGATCTGCGCGGGCATCATGCCGGCCGGCACCGTGCCCTTGGTGTTAAGGATTTTTCCATCCTCGATCATCACCACGCTGCCACGCATCTTGTTCAGCAGCCGCGCCACATCCCTCTGCTTCAGCCATGCAATGAAGGCGCCGGACACGAGGGATTCAACGTTCTGTTCCAACGTGATCTCGTGGCCGGCATCGCCGTGAATTGTCGGCGGCAGCGTCTTGGCGTAGGCCTCGACGCGCGCGATCTGCTCGTGTATTGCCTCGTAACTCTGGCCCTTCAGCGGGTGGTGCCGGTCACAGCCGCCGTGGCCGTCGTTGCTGGCTTCAAAGGCCGGCACGCCGTCGATGCACACGATGGCGGCGAAGGCGTTGGTTTCTTCGGACAGGCGTTCGTTGTAGGAGACTTTTTTAAGGGTGATATTCATGTCGTCAGTGGTTGGTGGTTTCTCTTTCGGTGTCGCTATAAAGACACCCGCGCGGCCCCGGCGCAAGCATTTTTATTCCACAAATGCTATTTTGTGCTTTCCTGTGGCGCTGTCCGCTTGGCCAGAACCACTTGCACAACCCGTTTTTTCGATGCCCATGGCAGCGCGTTGAAGTCGGCCAGGGTCATGTCGCGCGTCTGCAGGTGCGCGAGCAGTTCCGCCGCGGTGATCTGTGACGCCGCCGGCGTGTCCGCCAACGGCCGCGTCACGGCAAAGGCGTCGTGAATCTTTTTCAGCCCGCGGAATTTCTCGGCGCGCTCCGCGGCCCGCGCCGTTTTCGGCGCGGCAGGCCTTGGCGCCGTGCGCGCCCGCGCGGCCGCGGACAGCTTCGCGCGCGGCAGCGGTGCCCGGCGCGGCTCGGCGAAAATATCGCGCCACCTTTCGGCCGGGCTCCGCGCATCGCGCCGCAGGATTTGCCAGGCGTAGGCCACGGCCGCGCTCGGCTCGCGCGGGCCTGATTCGCGGACGTGCCCGCCGCTGCGCTCCGTGCCGCGCAGCCCGGCGTCGAGCGCATCCTCGTGCGCCGCTTCGACGCCTTCGGTGTAGGCCTCGATCACGAATTCCTTCCGGTGTCCCAGCCGCATCGCCCGGGCGGCAAAATTTCTCGCGTGCGCGAAGCGCCACAGCACCTGATCCGCGCGCAGGTGCACCGCGCGCATCGGCTCCAGCGCCATCCAGCACGCGAGCCGCAGGATTTTCTGGCCGCTGATCCAGCGGTCCCCGATATGGATTGGATCGGCGAGCGTGCCCTGCAGTTCCACCCTCCCAAGCTGCTTGGCCAGGGTGTCCGCGCGCGGCGCGCCGGGCGGTGCCAACCCGGGCTGCGGGCAGCGGGAGGGAGCACCCGAAGGGTTTCCGGGGGAAACCCGTAGGGCGGGGGGAGAGGGGAAGGGCGGTGCTCCCGCGTTTGGCGGGCAGCGCCGCGATGCCCTTTGGTCCGGATCAATCGCCGGCACGGCGTTGCTCGATTTGCTTGGGACACCCGGCGCCGCAGGCGCCACTGTGTTTCTATATCTTCTCCCCGTAGGGGAGCCATACGGAGGGGCTAATCCTTGCAGTGAGACCACAAACTTGAAGTTTCCGCCCAGCCCGCGCCAGCGCAGCTCGCAGCCGGCGATGAATTTCAGGCCGTCGGCCACGGCCAGCACCACTTCCCGCGGCAGCCCGGTGGTGGCGATGAAATGGTTGAGGAACCAGGCGTCCACCTTCACCGGCCGGCCCGCGTTCATCCGGAGCGCGCCGCGGATGTAGCCGATCAGTCGGGCGCGGATTTCGGTTTCCGTCATGGGCTTGCAGGCACCGCGGTAGGAAACTTTTAGCCGGGGTGATCGGCGCCAGCGGTGCTCCGTTATGTCAAACTCGGTGCTGGTCTTCCGAAACGTCCGCATCACCTCTTCGACGTAGTGCACCTGCAGTCCGGTGCGTTTGGCGAAGGCGTGCTTGTTCCACCGGAACCAAGTGGCGCCATTTGCCAGTGCGCCGATGCAATAACCCCGGATGCGCGCGCAACTTCGGACCAGTCTGGCAGTGCGTGGGTCAAGAAACCCGGTCTTTTTCAGCCGGTAATACTTGACGGGAGCCCGGGTGTGGCTCTTAGTTTGCATCGTTGGAGTTCATCTTTGCCGCTGAACCTACAACCAAGGGGAGGGTCCCTTTGCAAGCGCCGAATCTCGAAAGGGGTTCGGCGCTCGATTTGGCGGGGGGTAGGGATCCGCCGGCGCCCGCGCCGGATCGGGCGCTGGGTGCCGGCGTGATCGCGGTGTCTAAAAAAAGACTTGCGCCGCGCCGCCGCGCGGTGCTTAAAGCGACACATGGAACTTCTTACACGGATCCCGCCCCCGAAGCAGAAAACCCCCGAAGATGCCGAATTGCCGCCGGAGTGCTGCGGCAAATGCCGGTTCTTCAATCCGCATCCTCCTGCGGGGCAGATGGCCGGCCAGTCGCTAGTCGGAATCTGCCACCGATACCCGCCGGTGGCGCAGATCCTTGGCGTGACGCCGAATCGCTTCAGCCCGAAAGGGCCGCCGGATCTGCAGACCGGCCGTGTGATGCCACAAGTGGCCGCGCCGGAATGGTGTGGTGAATTTCAAGCGATCCCGCCGAAGGTATGACGCAGGCCACTAAAATTTTGCTGACCATGCTGGCGCAGCACGTCGCCGATCAGCCCGAAAAGAAACGGGCGCTGCTCGCGCACTGCCAGCAAGCCACCGGGCGCCCGCTGTATCGTTCCATGTTGCTGAAATATCTCCGGCTGCGCGGCCAGCCCACGGCGGATTTCCTGCTGCCGATCCTCGGCTGGCTGCGGCTTGAAGGCGTGATCATGCCCAGCAAGGATCCACATCAACTGTTTTTCTACACCACCAAATTAAAACCGGCGTCAAAATCCGCGCGGCCGGCATCCAAGGCGGCCGCTAACCGCGGTCAGCACGGCCGCAAAGGCGTCAAATGAGCGTGCGGCACCGCATCACAGAGGCCGTGGCATGGCTCGCGCTGGGGGTTTGTGTCGCCGGCGTGCTGTTTTTTTTCCGCGGGAAGATCACTTACGGCGCCCGGTGCGGCTGGACCGCCTGCGGCCTGATCATTCTCGCGCTGCTGCTGGACATTAAGCGGCACAACCGCAACTTGTGAGCTTGAAACCGATATGAGCGAAAAACTTCTGGATCCCCGGCCCGCGCGCGAGTTGACCAGCCGTGAAGCGGCCAAGCTCCTCGGTGGCACAGTCGGCGCGCTGGCTACCCTATGCCCGCCGGAAACAATCATGGCGGCGCTGAATTTCTACACCAGCGGCGAATATCAGGTGCAGCACAAACTGGCATGGGAAGCCATGTGGAAAGACGCTGTGCGCAGCGGGCATGTGGTTCCGGAAAAACGCTGATGAAATACGTCGTCGTATACCGCCTGCTGTCGATGGAGTTCCGGGGTATGAAACGCCGGGCGATGTTCAACGGCGCGATCATGTCGCACGGGGACCGCACGGTGCGCATTTCCGAATTGAACACGCCGCCCAAGAAAGTTGGCGACTACCTGACGGAGATCGACGGCCGCGAGCTGCGCACGATCCGTTATCAGATCATCGCCCGGAACCCGACGCGCCTGGTTTCGGTTTATCCGCCTGTCACTTTCTGTCATCCCTTCCCGAAGGGCACCGGTGTGCGGCTCTACATGAACGGCGACGGCAGCCTGGCGCTGCTACGCGACGGCAAGCGCCGTTTCTTTTCCGACAACTTCACGCTGGCCGGAGTGACTGACGGCCGCGTTGATTCAACCCAGCCAGCCTATCAATTCCATGAGTGAGCACCCCCGCCAGCCCCGCCGCCGCAAACCCGCCCCAGCCGCCGGACAAACGGCGCCGCCATCGCCCGTTGAACGTCAGGATGAATTGGATCAGCTCGAGCTGGTTGACCGCCTGAAAAACGAAGCCGGGACCGGCGCCTATGTCCGCATCTATCGCCGGCTGTCCGGTGAAACGGAATACTCGCGCGTCGGCAAGATGACGCTCGAGGATTACAGCGAGGATCGGGTTGAAGAGCTTTACGGTGGCGGCGACTACAAGGTGCAGGCGTCAACCTCCCTGCACAAATTCGTGAAGGCTTGGAGTTTCAAGATCGATTCCTCCATCCCGCCGAAGCACCCGAAAGCCCGGCCGGATGCCGGCGGCGCCGCGCCCGACGCGGGTGGCGGCGATTCCGTCGCATTGGTCAAAGCATTGCTCGAAGACCGCGGCGCGGGCGGCGGCGGGGAGAGTCTTGGCACCAAGGAACTGTTCATGCTGATGATAAAGCAGCAGGA
>Ga0307471_100000180_pt1 | contig 31731 bp, 34 predicted proteins | sample atmos_gasesAM3C__2_FD_204566 | JGI IMG/M metagenome (GOLD analysis project Ga0307471, IMG submission 204566) | Hardwood forest soil microbial communities from Morgan-Monroe State Forest, Indiana, United States - atmos_gasesAM3C_515 | ecosystem: Environmental > Terrestrial > Soil > Temperate... | reverse complement strand
CTGGACTGTTACCGGCGCGGTATTTGCGGGAATGATGCTGTTGGATAGGGAGTGTGGCGCGCTATACAGGCCGGAAGCGGAAACCGTCCCCGTCGTGGTATTTCCTCCGGCCACGCCATTCACTTGCCACGTCACGGCGGTGCTTGGCTGGCCATTAATCGTGGCACTGAACTGCTGCGTACGAAAAACTTCTACAGACACTGTGGCGGGTGAAACGGCCACTGGTCCGCTCACCGCTGAGGTAAAGGTGACCGAAGCCGGAGCCGAGGTGATCGAGCCCATAACCGAGGTGGCCGTTACGTGCACGGTCGCAGGGTTCGGAGGAGTATTCGGCGCGGTATAGAGTCCGCTCGCGGAAATCGTGCCTACGGTCGAGTTACCGCCTGTGACAGCGTTCACAGCCCAAGTTACGCTCGTGTTGCTGGTGCCGGTGACCATGGCGGTGAACGGTTGCTGTTGGCCTACAGTCAAGGTGGCACTCAAGGGTGCAATCATCACGACGATTTGTGGTGAAGTGACGGTAACCGAAGCCGGAGCCGAGGTGATCGAGCCCGTAACGGAGGTGGCGGTTACATGCACGGTCGCAGGGTTCGGAGGAGTACTTGGCGCGGTATAGAGTCCGCTCGCGGAAATCGTGCCTACGGTCGAGTTACCCCCTGTGACAGCGTTCACAGCCCAAGTTACGCTCGTGTTGCTGGTGCCCGTGACCATGTCGGTGAACGGTTGCTGTTGGCCAGCAGTCAAGGTGGCGCTCAAGGGTGCAATGGTCACGACGATTTGCGGAGGCGGGTTGCCACCCCCTCCGCTCGTTGAGCTGCATCCGGCCACCCAAACGACTGCCATGGTTATGGCCAGGAAAAGACTGCCTCGACGCATTGTGTCCTCCGTAACAATCGGCGGTTTCAGGCTAGCATGCGCCTCTGCGCGTTCTGGGAGACGCACGAATTCAGTTGACCTATGGATTGCCTGTCCACCCGGGCAGGGGAGTTGGGGGCTTCCCGAATAGATGAGCAGGAGGGCTTCGCGGGATGCCTGGCTAGTGTATGTCTGGCCAGATTAGTCCAAGTCCCGCCAGTTTGGCCCAACGCCGATCTCCACTACCAACGGTACCGTAAGTTTGTGTACGTTTTCCATTTCGTTTTTTACGAGCTTTTCGAGCGCCTCGTGCTCCTTGACCGGCGCTTCAAACAGCAATTCGTCGTGAACCTGCAGGATCATGCGCGCTGCCAGTTTCTTTTCTTTCAGGCGCTCGTCAATTGCGATCATGGCGAGTTTGATCAGATCCGCCGCGGTGCCCTGGAGCGGCGAATTCAACGCCGTGCGCTCCGCAAAATTTCGCAATTGCATTTGCGGCGCATTGATCTCCGGAATCGGCCGGATTCGCCCGAAGAGCGTCTTCGCCACGGCCGTCTTTCGCGTCTCCACGAGGACCTTATCCAGGTATTCCTTCACGCCGCGATAGCGCGTGAAATACGCATTGATAAACTGCGCCGCTTCTTTTTGTTCGATGCCCAGTTGTTGCGCCAGGCCGAATGCCGACAGTCCATAGATAATTCCGAAATTGATAGCTTTCGCCGCGCGACGATGTTCCGCCGTTTGTGCCAATGGTCCCACGCCGAAAACTTCCTGCGCGGTTCGGGCGTGGATGTCTTCGCCGTTGCGGAAGGCTTCCACCAGAACCGGATCCTTCGAAAATTGGGCCATGACGCGCAGCTCAATCTGCGAATAATCCGCCGAGAGAAGAATTTTCCCTTTTTCCGCTACGAATGCCGCGCGAATCTCCCGGCCGAGTTCGCTGCGCACTGGAATGTTCTGCAGATTCGGATCGCTGGAGCTCAGCCGCCCCGTGGCCGTGCCTGTCTGCGAAAAACTGGTATGCAGGCGGCCCGTCTCCGGATGAATCAGCTTCGGCAGCGCGTCCACGTAAGTGGACTTTAGCTTGGCAATCTCGCGGTATTCGATTACCTTTCTCGGCAGCGCGTGCTGGTCGGCCATCTCTTCCAGAATATCGGCGGCCGTCGAGCGTACTTTCCCTTTTCCGCGGCGTCCGGGCGGTTGCAGATTCAATTTATCGAAAAGAATCTCCGCCAATTGTGCCGGAGAGTTCACATTGAATTCCGCCCCCGCCAGTTTCCAAATTTCTTTCTCGAGCCGGCGGACTTCCTTTTCCATCGAGTGGGACATCTTTTCGAGCGCTTGTGGATCGACACGAATTCCAATCCGCTCCATCTCCGCCAGGACTGCCGCGAGCGGCAGATCAATTTCTTCATATGCTTTTGTCAGTCCTTGCGCCTCGACTTGCTCGCGCAGTACCGGAGCGATCTTCTGCAGAAAATCTGCGCGCTCGCCCGCGCCTCCACCCATGGGCTCGTTGAATTGCCGGAAGACCACTTCCGCAAAATCGTGTTTCGCCGTCGTTGGCCGCAGCAGGTAGGAATAAATCTGTGTGGCGTGCTCGATGTTTTCCGCCTGGCCCACCAGCAACTGGAAAAGTTTTGGATCGTGGACAATCTTTGCGCGCTTCGGGTCTATCAGCACCGGTTCGAGCGCCTTCAGCACCTCGCCCTTTTCGTCCACCCACACGGCGCGCCCTTCACCTGCTCTCGAGGAAACCTCAATTCCCGTGACCCGCGTCCCGAATCCTTCAGTTTCGCGCTCACCCGCCTCGACATTCAGCCAGACGGCAAGTGGCGCTTTCGCCGGAAGTTTCTTCAAATAAGCACGGAACTCTTCTGCGTTCGCAAACTGGCGATAATCCTTCTTTCCATCACCATCAGTCTCGCGATCACTGCTTTCCTCCACGACTGCGGCGCCTTGCTCCAGGGCTCCGCTCGCCAGCAACTCCTTTAACAACGAATTGAAACCCAGTTCCCGGTACAACTCAGAAAGTGTCGATGGATCCGGTTCGCGCACCTGCAATTTCCCGAGTTCCATCTCGAGGGGCACATCGGTTGCAATCGCCGCGAGTTGCTTGCTCATCATCACTTGCGCTTTTTGCTGTTGCAGGGCCTCGCGATACCGTTTATTGGGCACCTCATCCGCGTGAGCAAGCGCGCTCTCCACGGTCCCGTATTTTTGGATCAATTCGGTCGCGCCTTTTTCCCCAATTCCTTTCGCTCCGGGAATGTTGTCCACCGTGTCGCCGAGAAGCGCCATCAAGTCAATCACCTTCTCTGGCGGCACGCCCAGGATCTCCTCGACCTTCTTCTCATCTACGATCGTGTCCGCTTTCACTCCGCCAGAACCCGTGCGCAAAATTCGCACGCCCGAATTCACAAGCTGCATCATATCCTTGTCATTAGAGACGACTAGCACGTCCATTTTCCCAGCTGCGGCTTTTTTGGCCATCGTGCCGATGACGTCGTCGGCTTCATAGCCGTCCAGCTCCAGAATCGGCAAGCGCATGGCTTCGCACAATCGGCGCACGTAGGGAAGCTGCACTCTCATCTCGTCGGGCATCGGGGGTCGCTGCGCTTTATACGCTTCGAATAATTTGTCGCGAAACGTGGGCTTGCTGGTGTCAAATACGATGCCTATGTAATCGGGTTTGTAGTCTTTGATCAAGCGCCGAACGATATTCGCAAACAGGAAAGGTACTTTCGTGGGAATGCCGCTCGGCGCGTTCATGCGCATCATCGGCGCATAGAAGGCCCGGTAGATGTGCGCCATCGCGTCCACAAGGAAGAGTTTTCTTGTTGCTTCGTCTTTCGCGGCCATCGGGCGAGTATAGCAAAGCTTCAAACTGGGGTTCCCTCTTTCCGGCAAAAGAAAAGGGCGCACCCGCGTGCGCCCTCTGTTCCTAAATTGTAGATCAAGCCTACGGATTCGGCGCCTCCGCCGCAGCCGCCGCTTGGGTAACCAGAAGCAATTGTGTGCCGCTGTCCAGATGCACATTCTTCCCTGCTGAGGTAATGACTGAACCCTGCGCTGCGCTCGCCGCAGCGGAGTTCAGACTCACTCCCTGGAGGCCAAAGACGCCGCGGCTGTTTGATGTCAATTGCCCCGCGGCGTTCAAACCACCAACGGCTCCCTTTTCGGGGGCAGCGGCATTTGCAGTCGAATGCGCAGCTGTGTTCAGAGTCCCGGCGGCTGCCGTTCCGGCATTCGCCGACGTGTTCGTCACCGTGCCGACAGCGCCGCCCGCTCTCGAGCTCACTCCACCGAGCGCTCCGCTGTCCGCCGCTCTGCCTGAGCCAGCCGCGGATGCTCCGGCGCCTCCCACGGCCGCCATGTCTTCTCCGGCGTTTGCAGCGGCATAAGATTGCGCCGTGGCCAGGGCCTGGATGGCAACGTTCAGCGGCACTTCCTGTCCATTCTTGAGGATCGCTTTGTCAAATACGACGCCCAAGGAGGACTCGGAATCCCCCTTGGCCCGAGCGGAAGCTTGTGTAACGCGACCCACGAGTTTCGCACCTTTCGGAATTACCGTCTTGCCGTTCGCCTTTGTCGCTTCTATTGTGCGAGCGGTGACTTCATCACCCGGCCTTGCTTTCTTCGAATCAATCGGCGCGCTTAGTGCCGCATTGATGCTCGAGCCGCTCGCGAGTGATCCATTGGCCTGCCCATTCTGGGCCGACGCTGCAGTACTGGCCGAGGCAGAGCCCGATCCCTGTGCTTGCGGTTTCCCAGCCTGGACGGACGTCCGCGCACCGGATTGTGCACCGGCTTGCGCTCCCGTTTGCGATTGCGCTGAAGTGGTGCACGCGTACAGAATCCCTGCCACGATCACAAATTTTTTGCAATTCATGAACGAATCCTCCTCAAAAATATATCTGCGATTAACAGGCCGGGCTGGCCCTGCAAAACATAAGGGCAGCGTAGGCTTGCGTTGATAGTGGCAAATCGGATGCCAAGGCTAAGATACTGATAATCAATGAAATAGCTATGAATGACGATTGGCAAACCGGGTGTCAATCGGTCAAAAACACCGTCCGGCGGAAGGAATTACCTTCGCGGGAACTGTGTGGATTGGCGGAAAATGCGTCAGACAATGCCCAGCGGTTTGGCCACTTCGGCGAGAATATCCGCTGCTTTCAGCAAATGTTCACGCTTGTGCGCGGCGCTCACGATGGCACGCAACCGCGCTTTGCCTTCCGCGACTGTGGGGTAACCTACGGCCGGGGCGAACACTCCCGCGTCGAAAAGTTTTCTGGAAAACTCAAAGGCTTTCGCCGCGTCTCCCACATGAATCGGAATAATGGGCGTCTCGCTGGCTTTGAACTGGAACCCGCGCTTTTTCAGTTCCTTCTTGAAATATTTCGTGTTGGCCCACAATTTTTTCACCAGCTTCTCGCCTTCGGGCGAATCCAGGAGCGCAAACGCCGCTTGGCACGCTGCTGCGGTAGCCGGAGGATGTGACGTGGAAAACAAAAACGGCCGCGCCCGCAGATAGAGAAAATCGATAAGGTCCCGCGAGCCGCACACATAGCCACCCATCGCGCCAATGGCCTTGCTCAGCGTGCCCACCTGGATGTGCACGCGCCCGTGGCAATTGAGATGGTCGATTGTGCCGCGCCCGCCGCGGCCCAGCACGCCGCTGGCGTGGGCATCATCCACCATCATGATGCAGCCGTATTTTTCCGCCAGGTCGCACAACCCCGGCAGCGGCGCGATATCTCCGTCCATTGAAAAGACACCATCGGTGATAATCAGCTTTTTGCCGGGAAAGCCGGTGCTTTCCTGCAGGATGCGTTCGCAATCCGCGAGGTCCTTGTGCTTGAACACCTTGATGGCCGCCTTCGACAGCCGCGCCCCATCAATGATCGAGGCGTGATTCAATTCGTCCGAAATAATCAGGTCATCCTTGCCCAGAACCGCGGAAACCGTTCCCGCATTGGCCGTAAACCCTGATTGGAATACGACGCAAGCTTCTACTTGCTTGAATTTCGCGATTTGTTCTTCCAACTCCATGTGCAATTTCATCGTGCCCGCAATGGTCCGCACCGCGCCAGCGCCCACACCTAGGTTCCGGACCGCTTCGAGGGAAGCCTTGCGCAGCGCTTTGTGCGAGGTCAGGCCCAGATAATTGTTCGAAGCCAGATTGATTACTTCGCGCCCATCAAAGACGCAGACGGGTTTTTGCTCGCCGTCTAGGATGCGCAACTTGGGCGCCACGCCTTTTTCGCGTAAATCCTTCAACGTCTCGCTCACATACTGCAGTGGATTCTGTTTTATCGTCTGTGCTGCTGATTCACTCATGGCCTTACTCCCGTTCTCCATTAACTTTGTTTGTTCCGACCACGCTACCGCGGCAAACCATTCGGATACATCAAAATCTTTCCCGCCAACCCGTTTTGCAGCTTCATAAAAGCATCCTCGAACTTATCCAGGGAGACGCGCTCCCCAAATAACGGCTCGAGCTTGACGCGCCCGGCTTTCAGCAGCGCCGTCATTTGCACCCAGGTTTGATACATCCGCCGTCCATAAATTCCCTGCACGGTTGCGCCCTTAAAAATCACGTCGTTCACGAGGTCGAGCGGCACATTTTCCGTCGGGATGCCAAGCAGCGAAGCGCGCCCGCCGGCCCGCAATGCCTTGAATCCCTGCTGAATTGCCGTGGCGTTTCCGCTCATTTCCAACAATACATCCACACCGGTTCCGCCCGTAGCCTCCAGAATCCTTTTCACGGCGTCTTCCGCCGCAGGATTCAACACTACATCCGCGCCCATCTCTTTCGCCATGGCGCGGCGGTGCTCGTTTGTCTCCGTCGCAAACACCGTCGAACTTCCGCAGGCTTTGGCCACCGCGATGGACATCAACCCAATCGGACCGCAACCCGTCACCAGCGCAGTTTGGCCGGCGATCTCACCGGCCAGAACGGTATGCACGGCGTTCCCCAGTGGATCGAGAATCGCGCCATAGCGCTCGGGAATGGCAGGGTCGAGCTTCCAGATATTCGTTGCGGGAATCTTCACGAATTCCGCGAACGCGCCGTCCTGATCAATCCCGATCACGCGCACGTTCTGGCAGATGTGCGCCTGCCCCAGGCGGCACTGGTGGCAATGCCCGCAGTTCACGTGCATTTCCGCACTGACCAAATCACCCGGCTTCACTGCGGTGACTTCTTCGCCGACGCGTTCGACCACGCCGCAAAATTCGTGGCCTAGCGTCACGGGCGGCTTGATGCGCCCCTGCGACCAGCGGTCCCAGCCATAAATGTGCAGATCCGTCCCGCAGATGGACGCTGCCTTCACACGCACCAGAACATCCGTGTGGCCAACCGGCGGCATCGGCACCGTTTCGAGGCGCAATCCTTTGGCCGCTTGTGTTTTCCGCAAAGCCTTCATCGTGGCAGACATTCAGGCAGGCTCCTCACCGAGGCAGGTCCTACACCACAGCGCAGACTTACATGCTAGCACACGCTCCTCCGCCCTTCATCGTGGCGGCGCAGCTGCAACCCCGCTGAAATATTCGCCCCCTATCCGACGTATCATTAATTGAGCACATGCCCAACGCCGACCCTGCCATCCATCTGGATCACGTCTCCCGCAACTACACCATGGGCGAGACCACCATCCGCGCCGTGAATGATGTTTCGCTTTCTGTTGCGGCCAACGAATTTCTCGCCCTTCTCGGTTCCTCCGGCTCCGGGAAATCCACACTCCTCAATCTCATTGCTGGACTCGACCGCCCGACGACCGGCTCCATCCACGCGGACGGCCAGAATCTTGCTGCACTTTCGTCGTTGGAACTAGCGCGTTACCGCTGCAATACGATCGGCATGATCTTTCAGTCGTTTAATCTCCTGCCACGCATGACGCTGGAAGAAAACGTTGAATTGCCGCTGCGGCTCGCGGAAGTCGAGCACGCGGAACGGCCCGGGCGGGTTCGCGAAGCGCTCGAACGCGTGCGACTCACGCATCGCCTCGGCCACCGCCCCACGGAACTCTCCGGGGGCGAACAACAGCGTGTGGCCATCGCGCGTGCACTCGTCAACCGCCCGAAGATTCTACTCGCCGATGAGCCCACCGGCAATCTCGACTCCGCCACGGGGGAAGCCATTCTCGCCTTGCTCCGCGATGTCCAGCGCACCCTGGGCATGACCATCGTCATGGTCACGCACGAGCGTCCGCTTGCTGAACGCTACGCTGACCGTCTCGCCACTATGGGTGATGGAAAATTGCTCGGTGGTTCCGAATCCGCGAAAGGGACCGCGCAATGAAGCCTCGCGATCTTAGCGACCTCGCTTTTCGCAACCTTCGGGAAGCCATTCTTCGCAATGCGCTCACCACACTCGGTGTTGCCGTCGGCGTCGCGTCGCTCGTCGCCATGCTCTCGCTCGGCGTCGGGTTGCAGCAGCTGGCCTCGAAGCGCCTCTCGCAGAGCGGGCTCTTCGACACCATTTTCGTCACGCCCAAGAACAATTTCCGCGGCATGGGCCGCCCGCAACGCGAGGCCGGATCCGACAAACCGCCTCGCGTTCTCGATGAAGACGCGCGCAAGGAAATGGAAAAATTACCCAACGTCGTGGAGGTCTACCCGCAGGTTCGCTTTTTCACCGAAGTGCGCTTCAACAACAAGCCGTTTGCCACGGTCGTGGCGGGTATGCCGGACTCGTCCAAGAATTCCGGCTCGTTTGACGGCATGCAAGGCAACTTCTTCTCTTCGCCCGGCGCCAACGAGGCCATTCTGCAAATCGAATTCGCCAAAGATCTTTCCGACAAGCCCGCCTCCCTGATTGGCCAGGAACTGATTCTCCGGTACGCCGAGCGCGAAGCGATTCCCTCTGGCGGTGACTCCACCTCGCCCGGCGGCGGCTTTTCCGTCGTCCCGAAGGAGCTGCGCTTGAAAATCGTCGGCATCGTCGAAACCGAACCTGCCGCCGGCTATGGTGGTTATGGCAACGCGCGCCTTCTCATGCCCCTGGCCACAGCTTCGACGCTCCGCGCCGCGCAGGTCAGCGATCTCCGCGACATCGTCCGCGACAATTCCTCCAATAAGGCCACCTACCCTTCGCTCTCCGTGCGCGCCAAGTCGCCCTCGCATGTAGAAGCCCTCGAAACTTCCCTCAGGTCCATGGGCTTCGCCGCATTCTCTCTTCTCGATGCCTCCAAGTCCCTGCGCACCTTCTTCTCGGTTTTCGATCTGCTTCTCGGCATATTCGGCAGCCTCGCGCTCGCAGTCGCCACGCTTGGCATCGTCAACACGTTGGTCATGGCGATCCTCGAGCGCCGCCGCGAAATTGGTGTCCTCAAAGCGCTCGGTGCCGCCGATTCGGACGTGCAGCAGCTTTTCTTTGTCGAAGCGGGCGTCATGGGCTTGTTCGGCGGCTTTCTCGGCGTATTCTTCGGCTGGGGCCTCGGACGCGCGATCACCATGGGCACCAACCTCTATCTCAAACGTCAGAATTTGAATCCCATCGAGCTTTCCTCCGTTCCCTGGTGGCTCGTTCTCTCGGCCATTGCCTTCGCCATTCTTGTCAGTCTGGCGGCGGGCCTTTATCCTGCTTCACGTGCTGCAAAACTCAATCCCGTCGACGCCCTCCGCTATGAGTGAGGGCCCTGCCGCTTGCTTGAGGGTGCCTCATCGCCAGAGCCGGATGCCCGGTTCCCGTGAATCCTCGCTGACCTTGGCGGTGCTTTTTATTCTTCTGCTTTTTCCGAGTCTCACATTGGCCGCACCCGGCCGAGTCGAATGCAACACCGTTCCCAGCAAGATATTGTCGCGCGCGGTTCCCTATTGCATCGTTCTGCCGCCCTCCTTTGATGGGAATAAGACGAAGCGCTACCCGATTCTTTATGCGCTACACGGACTCGGCGACAACGAACAGTTTTTCGTACACTCCGGCGCGTGGAATCTCGTCGCCGACATGGTCGAAAAAGGCCAGTTGAAGGAATTCCTGATCGCGACACCGGATGGTGACGCGAGTTTCTACATCAATTCAAAGGATGGCAAGGTTCGCTATGAGGATTTCCTGGTGCAGGAATTCTTTCCGTTCATCGAAAAACGCTACCGCGCCTCGCCCGGCCGCGCCAATCGCGGCATCTCCGGCGTCTCCATGGGCGGCTACGGTGCGCTGCATCTTGCTTTCAGGCGCCCACAGCTATTTTGCTCCGTCAGCGCGCACAGTCCCGCTCTGATTGAAAAACTTCCCAATTTTCTAGGTGGCGCTGCCGACTCTCCGCGCTCGCGCATATTTGCCAGCACCTTCGGCAATCCCCCCGATCCCGCGTTCTGGGACCTGAACAATCCCCTCATCCTTGCGCGCACCGCCAATCTCACCGGCCTCAAAATTTATATCGATTGCGGCGATCAGGATGACTACGGCTTCGATGCCGGCACTGTTGCGCTCGACAAACTTCTGACCGCACGCCACATCCCGCACGAATTCCATCTCTATCCCGGCCGCCACGATGCCGCCTACTTTGCGGAGCACCTCCCGGCTTCGCTGCAGTTTGCCTCCAACGCATTCCCAAAGTAACGCGGAGCTGAAAGTCACCGTTACTGGAGAGGGAGACGCGATCCAGACAGGAATCGGGACAAGTGTATGGTGCCCCTACGTTGAAATCGGCCGAGCCGTTTCGGGTGTAGAATGCATGCCGCACTGAATCCACTCGATTGCGGAGGTCCTTCATGCGTCTTCTTGCTTCAGTAACTCTGTTGCTCGCTCTTAGTTCCCCAGCGCTCATTCGCGCGCAGGACAAGCCCGCCGGCGCGCGCGCAGAATTCCTTGAAGAGATCGCCTATTACGAGCAGCGGTTCACGCGCCTTGCCGAAGCCATCCCCGCCGACAAATACAGCTGGCGGCCGGCGGAAGGGGTCCGCTCCATCGGCGAAGTCTACATGCACATCGTCGCCGCCAATTACGGGCTCGCGAAGGCGCTAGGCACGCCCATTCCGGCGGGCATTGATACGAAAGCGATCATGGCTAGCGCGAATGACAAGGCCAAAGTGGTGCAGGCACTGAAAGACTCCTTCGCGCATTTTCGCTCTGCGGTCCTGGCCATTAAAGATTCCGATCTGGACAATGCGCAGAAACTGTTTGGCCGCCAGACGACCGTACGCGGTGCATTCATTATGATCACCGGCCACCTGGGCGAACATCTGGGGCAATCCATTGCTTATGCTCGCCAGATCGGCGTCGTTCCGCCCTGGACCGAGGAGCGCCAGAAACAAGAAGCCGCGGAAAAACCTAAACCGTAAGTAAGGCGGCCAGTCACCCTGCATCCGGCGCGGAGAATGCCGCCTCGGCCACGGCACCAAGAGGTGCACGACGACGCGAAGCCCCACGTCTACACTGGCTAATCGTCAGAATCGCCACTACAATGCCGGGCTTGGATGGGCGGGAGGGTGGATGAGCATTGCGGAGCGGGTGCAGGAGATACGCACGGGGTTCGAGCGGTCGTTCTGGGTCGCCAACGTTAGCGAACTGTTTGAGCGGCTCTCCTATTACGCGGCGTTTGCGGTGTTGGTCAGGTACTTGCACGAATCTCTGAATTTCCCCACGGAGCGTGCCACGAGTCTTTCCGGATTGTTTGGGGGGCTGGTATGGTTCCTGGCGATTTTTGGGGGAGCGATCGCAGACCGGCTGGGATTCCAGCGGGCGCTTTCGCTGGCGTATTTGATACTGGCCGCGGCGTATTTCCTGATGGGATCGCTGGGCGCAAGTTGGCTGGCGCCGGTCCGGAACGCCGTGCCGCTGTTCGGACTCGTGGCGTTTGTACTGATGCTGCCTGCGCTCGGCGTTTCGATGGTAAAGCCGTGTGTGGTGGGAACGACAGCGCGGGCGTCGAATGAGAATGTGCGCTCATTGGGCTATTCCATCTACTACACATTGGTGAACATCGGCGGGTTCTTCGGGCCGCTCATGGCATCGCGCGTGAAGCAACACTTGAGCGCGGAAAACGTGTTTCGAGCTTCTGCCTTGAGCGTGCTGCTGATGTTCTTCGCCGTATTGCTTTTCTTCCGCGAGCCGAGGAAATCGGGCGAAGCGCGCACGGAAAGCATGGCGGTAACGATGCGGAACTTCTGGAAGGTGCTGACTAACCCGAAATTCATGATCTTCCTGCTGATTTTTACCGGCTACTGGATCGTCTACTGGCAAGAGTTCATCACCCTGCCGCTGTACGTGCACGACTACGTCGATCCGAAGGCAGACACCGAGAGAATGCTGTCAACGGGACCGCTGATCGTGATTGCGTTCACCGTAGCATTCAGCGTGCTGACGCAGAAGATGACGGCGTTTCGCGCGGTGGTGCTGGGAACATTGATCGCCATGATAGCGTTCGCAATCCTGGCGGTGCACTCCACGATTTACGCGGTGTACGCCACGCTGGTGGTGATTGCGGTCGGCGAATTGATTCAATCCCCGCGTTATTACGACTACATTTCGCGGCTGGCTCCGGCGGGGCAGCAAGGCACGTACATGGGCTTCGCGTTTTTGCCGCTGGGAATCGGGTCGTTTGTCGGCGGGCCCATTGGCGGAGCGCTCCTGCATCATTTTGGGGAAGTGCAACACCGGCCAAAACTGTTCTTGTGGGCGTTGACGGGGATCGGGCTGGCGACGACGCTGCTGCTGTGGATTTATGACCGCGTGGTGAGGCCGGGACAAGCGTGAGGAACTTTCTCAGTAAGAACTGGGAACCGAAGGAGAAAGAGGGTCTCCTCAGTCCGCGGACTACTCAGGGCAGGCGGAATGACGGAGCGCAAGCTCGAGACGGCGCGAAATGTCGTGCGCGCGCGGACAAGTTTGACTGAGAACTGAAAACTGACGACGAAGAACTAGTTGACCATGCGGCGGAGAGATTCGAGAGCCTGGCGCGCGAGGGAATAACGCGGCTCGATGGTGAGCGACTCCTGAAAACAGCGGATGGCCTGGCCGTACATCTCCTTGCCGAGATAGGCGCGGCCCATATTGTAGTGCGGAAAATGGCGTGGCTCGTAGCGGCGCGCTTCGACAGCCTGCTGCAGCCAAGGAATGGCTTCATCGAATTGGCCGAGTTCGATCAGATAAGCGCCGATATCGTTGTAGGGATTGCCAAAATCGGGGTCGAGTTCGATGGCGTGCTTGCATTCAGCGATGGCGTCCAAGAGTTTGCCCTGAAAATGATAAGTCCAGCCAAGAAAAGTATGGGCTTCGGCGGTCGGATGGAGATCCAGCGAGGAACGATAGAGCTCAGCGGCCCGGTCGTAGTCCCCCTCCATTTGCGCCTGATAAGCGTCCTGCAGGACCTCCCACGCCCGGGTCAAAGTCTCCTGATTCATAACCATATTGTGACGGGAAATTCCGTAGAAGGTCAAAGGTACGAAGGTGCAAGCTGTGCATATCCGCAAACTGTCCCTATTGACGGGGGGAAGGGTGGAAATTGCTCCAAAGAATAGAGAGAATAAAGCGTCCTAATCTGAACTTTGGGAGGAAACGTGAAGCGGCTCTTACTGGCGATGGCAGTGATGGGGGGCAGTGTGGCGTTGTTGGGTGCTGGCGCGCTAATGGCGCAGAGTTCCGGGAAGAAGTCGAGCGGGAATACGGCCGCGATCGCGCGCGGCAAAACGGTATTTCAGCAGAAATGCTCGGTGTGCCACTACGACAACAGCGATCAGAAGAAAATCGGGCCCGGGCTAAAAGGAATTTCCAGGGGCGGCACCTTCAGCGTCAGCGGTGGAAAAATTACAGACGATAGCCTGAAGACATGGATCGAAAATGGGGACCAGTTGATGCCGCCGTTCAAGGAGACCCTGGAGCCTTCGCAAATTAAAGACGTAGTCGCGTATGTGAAGACGCTGTAGCCACCAGCAGGGCAGGGGTGCGGAGTTTCCAAAGGCCAGCACTTGAGGAAATCGCTCCCAATGGCGGAACTCGACTTCCGGCCTCTCATACCGAAAGGAAAACCCCCGGCAGCCTGACTGCAGGCTTCCGGGGGTTATGAATTTTTCTGACGAAGAAAGAAAAACCTACTTCAATACGGCGTCTTTGAGCACCTTGGCCGGGCGCAGGCGGACAACCGTCTTCGCCTTGATCTTAATCTGCTCGCCGGTCTGGGGATTGCGGCCGATGCGCGCCTTGCGGTGAGCCTTTACAACGCGGCCGATCCCAGGGATGACAAACTTGCCCGCGCTGCCTTTGGCTTCTTTCACGGCCAGCTTGTGGAGCTCCTCGAAGAATGTTGCGACCGCCTTCTTCGACGTGCCGACTTTCTCGGCAATGTAGGAAACAATCTTGGTCTTGCTCAGTGGCTTGGCTGCCATTTAGTCTGCTTATCCTCCTGAATTGTCTGTCCACCTCGAGCGAATCGAGATCAGCCACGAGCAGAAAACCCCTGTTTTTCAAGGAAAAAACTCGGGCCGAAGGCGACTATAACGAAGGAAGAAAGAGAACGCAAGGACAAAACCGCAAAAATCACGGGGAAAATGCACTTTTTTTGAAGGCATGTGCAAAACGTGCTGATTTCATGCGGTAAATCACAGTGGGACGTGACGCATCGGCCCTTTTTTGCCGTGCTATCCTTCCTAATCCCTAATGAATCAAGGAGAAACCCCAATGCACGCAGTCTCCACATGGCAGGAAATGGAGCGCCAAATCGGGATATTTGTGACACTCGGCAGGCGGCCCGTTGCTGTAACTTTTCTGGATAGCGAACCCGTTGGAGTGAAAAAATTTCAAGGCTCGCAACCTTCGGGCTGCAGCTTCTGGCGCCTGGCCGCCGAGGGGCAAACATTTTACACGGTTCCCGAAAATCACTTTAATTGCGCGGTGGGCGCGTACACCCACAATATTACCCTCCCTCCGGAACGGGAAAAAGAAACCGAAGAAACCTGCAGATGATGTTTCATTTGGGCTACGTGAAGCCGGAAGAAGTGCCGCGGATTCCGCGGCTGCCCAAGGGACCGAAGGCGATCCTTTATTCGCCAATAGGCGAAGCGACGAATACGCCGGATGTCGTGCTGTTTGCCGCGAAGCCAGCTGCGGCGATGCTGCTGCAGGAGGCCGCCGGACGCGCCGGGGCTGGCTCTGGGGTTCCCGCGTTTGGTAGACCCACGTGCATGGCACTGCCGGCAGCGATGCAACATGGCACGATCACCAGCCTGGGCTGCATCGGGAATCGCGTGTACACAGGACTTGGCGAAGATGAATTATACGTCGTGCTGCGTGGAAAAGGTCTGCCTGCGGTGGTCGAGGCGCTGAAGACGATCGGCAGCGCGAATTCCGCACTGCAGAATTATGCCAAGGCGCGGCGGGAGCAGCTATCGACACTCTAACCCTTTTGAATTTGACGAGCGCTTCCGGATAGATGCTTCGCGGGAATTTTCCTAAGCTAGCCTCGAACTTGAGCGAACGAGGAGCCACTGTGAAGCTTACACGCGTCGTCGCCATTCCCAGCAAGCTGTCGAAACAGGTAAGAGAAAGCATGAAATCGCCCGGCTATGGCCATCCGGCTCACCGGGAAGTCGCCACGGGTTACGGCCCATGCAGACATTGCCTGCGGACCTTTCGAATCGGCGCAGAAGAACGAATTCTTTTTACCTATGATCCGTTTCACGGACTGTTTCCCTATCCTTTGCCCGGCCCCATCTTCATACATGCAGAGGCGTGCGAGAGATATCCGGAAACCGAGGGTTTCCCGGAAGACCTTCGTGACCATTCCATGACTTTCATAGCCTATGGAGCTGAGCGGAAAGTCCTCAAAGAAAGACGCATAGCGGACGGCAGGATCGAGGAAGCGGTCAGCGAAATGCTGGAAAATTCAAAAGTCCGCTTTCTACACGTGAGGGATACGGAGGCGGGTTGCTACGATCTGCGAATCGAGCGCAGTTAAGCCCGCCTACACGTACGCTCATAAATTCGCCAGGTCTTCGTAGAAATGGGCGATGGCCTTGATTCCCCCGTAATAATTCTCCAGAAGAATATGTTCGTCCGGGGCGTGGGCATTCTCATCGGGTAAGCCGAAGCCGATCAGAACGCACGGCACTTTGAATGTGTCGTGCATCTGGGTGACGAAGGGGATGGAGCCGCCTTCGCGGATGAACACGGCTCTCTTGCCGAAGCCCTTTTGCAAGGCCGCTTGTGCCACCTGGAAAATCGGCGCGTGATAAGCGGCTACCCAGGGCTTGCCTGTGCTAAGAACCTCAAATTTGCAATGCACCGTCTTTGGCAGCAGTTTGCGCAGGTGTTTTTCGACAAGCTGCGCAATCTTCTTCGGGGTTTGATTCGGGACCAGGCGTGTGGAGAACTTTGCGTAAGCTTTCGAGGGGATAACGGTTTTCGCGCCTTCGCCCTGATAACCACCCCAGATGCCGTTGAGTTCCATTGTTGGGCGAATCCACAAACGCTCCACGGTCGTAAAACCCTTTTCACCGACATAACCGGGCGCGCCCACCGCCCGTTCGAAATCCTTGGCTTTCCAAGGCAAGGAATTCAGCGCTTTGCGCTCCTTCGCCGAGACTTTCTCTACGTCATCATAAAATCCGGGTACGGTAACACGAAAATTCTTGTCGTGCAGTCTGGCGAAGAGCTCAGTAAGAATCGTGAGCGGGTTGGGGACCGCGCCGCCGTACACGCCAGAGTGCAGATCTCGCGCCGGACCCGTCAGCTCAATCTGGTAGTAATTCAGACCGCGCAGGCCGAAGGTGATGGAAGGCACCCCTTTGCCGAGCATGGAAGTATCAGACACGACTAGGGCGTCGGCTTTTAGTTTCTCCTTATTCTTCTGAACGTAATCCCACAGGCTCACGCTGCCGACTTCTTCTTCCCCCTCGATGAGCACCTTAACGTTAATGGGGAATTTCCCGTGCAGCTGGTGCAGTGATTCGAGCGCTTTCAGGTGGATATGGACTTGGCCCTTGTCGTCGGCAGTGCCGCGGCCATAAAGATTGCCATCGCGGGCTTCCGGCTGGAACGCCGGAGCGGTCCAAAGATCGAGCGGCTCGGCGGGTTGCACATCATAGTGCCCATAAAAAAGGACGGTAGGCTTGCCCGGCGCTTCGAGCGATTCGGCGTAGACCAGCGGATGAAGATTGGTGGGAACGATTTCCACCGTCCTGAAGCCGGCAGTACGGAGGTGCTCGGCAACCCAGTTGCACGCACGCTGGATGTCCGGTTTGTGCTCACTCTTGGCGCTGACGGAGGGAATGCGGAGAAATTCACAAAGTTCCGCGAGGTGTTGCTCGCGGCGACTTTCTATAAATTCAGTCAGAGTCATGAAAGGGCCTCGGGGACAACGAAACCGTCAGAATCAAAATGAGCGAAATTTCAAAGAAATCGCGGCCGCGGACTTGATCCGGAAGCGCCTGGCGCGCTGCCGTTGCCGCTGTAAATATTCTACGGCCAGGCATGGCGCCGTACAAGTTGCTCTGGGAAAAGGGGGAAAAGGCTGCTTGGTGGTTGGGGAACACCTGTCCAGAAGGACAATTGACCGCCTTTTCAGGACCACCCATCATGGGCGTATGGAAGGAAACGTACATGCTCTGCCACGGCGCAGTCAGCGCGTCTTTCACCGGATGCGGCTGGCGGCCAAGGGGCGCGCGCACAACGGCCGCAAGTTTCGCGAGTTATGCGAAACCCTGGTCGTGAACGCCCATGGCGGCTTGCTGATGATGAAGAATGAAGTGGACAACGGCGAGCTGATCGTGCTTACCAACCCCGAAACACAGGAAGATCAGGAGTGCCGCATCGTGTTTCTCGGCGAACCCGGGGCGCGTGGCCAGCGCGTCGGCATTGAGTTTCTCACACCCGCGCCGCATTTCTGGGGTATCGACTTCGAAGCCTCGCTTACCCCGGAGCCTGGTGGCGCCAATGGACATCCGTAAGCCACTCTGCGCTCCAGAGTGCGCTCCTCATACCGCGCGAGTGCCTTTCCTCGATTTCCTCCGTTTCTGTTCCACCGCGCAAGTGCCCGTGGCAATTTGGTGTTAATCGAGGGGTTTGCCTTCTCGTGCTCAAGAGTGCCTGGGATTTATACTTGAGGGCAAAGAATGAGCCTGCTCCTGATTTTGTTTTTGGTCGTACTCCTGCTGAATGTCATCCCGGCATTTGCACCGCCAACCTGGATGGTTTTCTCCTACCTGGGATTTCGCTTCCCCTTCCACAGGGACTGGAAGTTTGCGCTGGCTGGAGCTCTCGCTGTATCGATGGGGAGGACGCTGCTGGGTAATCGTCCCGCGTGATTGTTCGCAATCATTGGCTCGGCGAGGCGGCCAGGGAGAACGTCGATTCCCTCCGAGTGGCACTGGAGAAACGGCCAAAGCTGACGTTCGGACTTTTTCTGTTTTAGGCCTTCACACTCCCGCCCTCGAATTACCTCTTCATCGCTTACGGATTGACGACCATGTCACTCATGCGCCTCGTGGCCTATTTTCCCTCAGCCGTTTTGTGAGCTACTCCTTCTGGACCATGAATGCCGCGGCCCGTTTCACGAAAGTTGGAATTGGAAGAGACCCAGGCGCTCGGCTATTTCAGCCTGTATTTGGTCGTTGTCTATGCCTTTACGCGCATTGACTGGAAGATTTTGCTTCGGGATAAAAGATGGAAATGGCTGCCGAAGTCTCATCAGTTTGGCTCCCCGGGCTAGATCGAACTAGCGACCCTTCAGTTAACAGCTGTTGCGGTCAAAAACCTAAGTGCCGCATCTGGTGTCGCTTACAGGAGACTCGGAGCCATTCTTACCTCTCTAGCTGCACCCAATCCTGCACCCATGAGGTACTTGCAAACAACTCGCGACACTCATGATCCGGAGGCCCCGGCCTATTCGGGCTGTGAATTCGTCACGCGCAGCTCGGCCTCCACCTCGCGTCCAATTCGCACAACGATGTCCGGCACTGCTTCCACATCCGCTTGAGTGGTATGAAAGTTGACAATGCAGGCGCGGAGCACGTAGTGGCCGTCGACTACGGCGTTGGAGACGAATGTTTCACCTCCGCGCTGCAGCCGATCGACCAGCTCACGGTTGAGCGCATCGAGATGAAGTTCAACCTCTGATTCTCGCAGTTTCAGTCGAAAATTGCGCGGCACGTAACGGAAGGTTGTTATGCTCAATTCATGAGTCATGAGCTGCAGTTCCGCATGGCGGCTGACTGCCTGAGCCATTGCCTGAGACAGGCGTATATCTTCCGCGATCATGTCGCGATACCCCGCGGCTCCTACATGCTTTAGGGCAAGCCAGACTTTCAGAGCACGGAAGCCTCGCGAGTTCTGGGGACCGTAATCGACATAGTTCGTCACTCGCTCCTCGAAATGGTAGTAGGGAGGGTGATACGCGAACGCCGCGCGCAGCATTTCCGGATCGCGCACCAGCGCGCATCCAGCCTCGAGCGGCGCGTAAAGCCATTTGTGCGGATCAACCGTAACCGAATCGGCCAGGGTCAGGCCCCGTAGATCATCGTGCGCCTGGGGAAGAGCAGCCGCAAAGCCACCATAGGCTCCATCAACGTGGAACCACAGGCCGTACTCCTTGCAAAGCACGCTGATTTCCGGTAGAGGATCCACTGCACCTGTGCTGACCGATCCCGCGGTTCCCACGACCAGGAATGGCACATCTCCCGCGGCGGTATCCGCTTCGATTTGACGGCGTAACGCGGAGACGTCCATTCGTAATTTGGAATCGGTTGCGATCCACCGGATCGATGCGGTACCGAGGCCGCCAAGGTCTGCCGCCTTCTGCATCCAAGTGTGCGTTTCAACCGAACAGTACGCTCGAAGCCTGCGTCCCGAATCTTCAAAAACGCCGTGCTCGCGTACATCCCAGCCCGCCTTGGCCGCGCGCGCCGCCAGGAAGCAGACAAAGTTCGCCATATTGCCCCCGCTGAGGAACAGCCCACCGCAATTGGCGGGGTAGCCGATGAGCTCTGCGATCCATCGCACGGCTTGGGACTCGATCTCGGTGGCAGCTGGCGAGAGCGTCCATGCGCCAACGTTCGGGTTTACCGCCGCGGCGAGAAAGTCACCGAGAATTCCGATCGGCGCCGGCGGTGCGGTGATGTATCCGAAGAAACGCGGATGCCCGTTGAATAGCGAGTGTGCGAACAGCAGCTTTGCCGTTTCTTCCAACAACGGCCCAGGGTCCGTGCCCATTTCCGGGAGCGCCCCTGTGAGGTCGAGTGCGTGGCGCACCACCGATGGGGACTCATCACGGGTCACAGGACCAAGCGGCAATGATTCCAGGAACCCCGCGAGTTGGTCCACGAGCCGATGTCCCAGCTTTCGGAAGATCGCGGCGTCCATCGCGAGCGACGCATGCCGACCCGAATCACCATTCACGAATGACTCCTTTGTTACCGATTCTTTCGTCACGTATGTATCCCTTCCAGGAGATCCGTTTCCCGCGTTCGTCCGCCGGTCACGGTGCTGAACACCCGATAGAACGACTGCCACCCCCACAACGCTTCGTGATCGTCCGGTGACAAGACCTTCAGCCGCTCATACGCGGTCACCTGTGATTCGTGGCAGCAGATCGCCCGCCAGACAGTCGACCAGAGGCTGCGCGTATCAATCACTGTGGTAATCGCCCAGTCGGGCCACGGCACGGCCTGCCGTTCAATGCCGTCGACCGTCGAGACCAATTTCCGGAAAGCCGATTGGTATGCTTTCCACTTCGATTCCGGCCAAGCCAAGTAGTAAAGCTTAGACACTGCATGCGGCTGCGAGGCTTCGATCCCTTCGTATGAAAACGCGGGGTCGGCTGCGGCGACGATGGCCGCCGTGGTGAATTGGGAGATCGCAATATGATCGGGATGCCCGTAAGCGCCGTCGGGTCCAAACGTCACGACGACATCGGGTTGGACCCGCCTCATTTGTCCCACAATGGCGGCAATAGCCTCGCGTGGATTCGCATGGTCGAGATGCTGATCGCGATAATTGAGGATTGAGACTTCGCGCACACCCAAAGCTGAGGCGGCGGCGCGCAGCTCACTCTCACGGATGTTCGCCAGCGCCAATGAGCCGGGATGCTGACTATCGTCCAGACGATAGCCAAGGAAGCGGCCACTATCGCCACGTGTCGCGGTCAGCAGAAAGACGTCGACGCCTTCGGATGCGTATTTCGCAAGCGTGCCACCCACCCCCAGGGATTCGTCATCGGGGTGCGCGAGTACGGCCATCAATCTCGGAGTGCGCATGATTTTTGTGATCCGCTTTGGCAAATCTACCTGAGAAGCCAATCACCGGCCCAGCGCCTTGCGGATACGTGCCCAATGGTGCCAGCTGTGCCGTAATGCATGGTCCTCAATAACGAACTGCGCGGTGACGGGCGCGCCGAAGCTCAGCGAAAAGGGAGCCGCGCGATCCAATTCTTCATCCGTAAATGCGCGTACTGCGGCGGCCGCCTCCAGGCTGTTTCGGTGCAAGAGTTCGAGCGTGGCAGCTTTCGTCACCCCATCCTGTTCGTTGGCATGCTTGGCATTCAACTGGGCGACAACCTCCCACGTGACGTCCGTAACGGCATTGCCTCTGGCGATTGCTCGCGCGAGATCAATCTCAATCGGATAGACACTGGCAACGTGGTGCACGATGACGCCCACCGTACGATGGTCCGTACTCGACACCGGTGTGCGCCATTCTTCTTCCGAGAGCCCTTCAGCAAAGGAAGCCAAGCCGGCAGCCCCTTCCTCGATGCGACCGGCCAATCGCTCAGCGCGACGACCGGCAGTGTCTTTGATTTTGTGAGTGGCGGTTGTCTGTGATGGCATACTTTATCTCCTATGTTTGGATTCTGGTCGACCAGCGATTCGCCGTCTCGACCTTGTCAACGCAATTACTGCGCGGCAGCGAACCTTGTTGATGAATCAGTTGCGACGGACTCGGTTCGATTCGTTGCTGCCGAATGAATATTGGGGTCGAAGGCATCGAAGAACGCACGACCGATCGCGAACAGTCCGGTGCGCGGTACCCAGAAGTCGCCCAGTTTGCATTGTTCCCGCAGGGACCCAACCGCACCAAGGTTGCGCCCGTCGATGGTGGCCTTGGCGCTGGGCACTGTCCAAGTCAACAGAGGGTTTGCGATGAATCTTTGGCCGTTCGGCGCCCGGCCAGTCAACCGAAGTTTACCCGCCCCCAAAGCAACACCGGCGACAGGCGCCATTGCGGCCAGGACAACTGGGCTCTTCCAAAGCGTTTCGGGCATCACGCTTCCCATCAGGTTCATCGCACGGGTAGCGAGCGTCGAACGGAGATCGAACTGCCACTCAATCCGGCCCGGCGCAACGATGCGCAGCCGCCGCGGTCCGTCCCAGTGGGTCTCGATTGGCAGCACAGTGACGCTTGCAAGCGCTTTGCCGAAAAAGCGCGGACAGCCTTGCCGAGGCGGAACATCTTGATAGAAGCGCCAGTCGCCTTCCGAATCACGATGCCAAATGGCGGTGTACGCTGGACCGAACGAAGAAGCCAGAACGTGCCGGCTACACAGGATATCGCCCGAGGCGAACGGGCACGACTCGACGCCGTACACGGAAAGGATTTCGCCATCACCCTTGGGCAATTGGGGGTTCTTTTCAAAGCGTTGGACCAGATCGCGTGGCTCGTTCATTAGACCCCTTGGGAAACGGGTACAAGTTAGTTCAACCGCGAACGCCAATCACTTCCAGATATTCGGCGAAGACCGTGGTGCTACCAGCCCCCGCTCGATTGTGAGAAGTCCACAGCGCGTCGAGCTCCCGGCGAAGACTCTCACCGCCGATGGCATCGAGGGAAGCAAACGCCTGAGTGGTGGGTCCGTAGTAGAGGCGGAAGAACTCCACCACCTCCGAGGGAGGAAACGGATAGCTGAACGTGTAATGGCGCCGGACCATAGATAGATCCGAGAGTCCTTCGCCCAGCCTTTCACGGACTGTGGCTTCGTTGCCCCAGAGCACCGGCGCGGGCATCCCGGACGGCGCAATGAATTTCGATACGGCCTTAAACATTTGGCCGATGAATCCCTGTGGGGTCCAATTGACCATGGCAATGGTCCCTCCCGGGCTGCACACGCGCAGAAGTTCCTGAGCGACAAGGTCCGGCCGCGGCGCGAACATCGCTCCGACCAAGCTGGCCACGATGTCGAAGCTCGCGTCCTCAAAAGGGAGTGCCTCGGCGTCGGCTTCTTCGAAACGAGCCGGGAGACCTTCGGCTTGCGCCCGCTCCCGTGCGCGCTCTACCAGATTGCGAGCGATGTCCACGCCGGTAACTTCCAGACCTTCCCGCGCGGCAATCAGTGCCAGTTGCCCTGAGCCACAGGCGACGTCCAGGAAATGGGCTCCAGGAGCGGTGTCCAGGCGTTCGTAGAAATCTCGCGCACCGTTCTCCATGTAACGCGAGAACCGATCGTAGTCGCCAGCCATCCAGGTTTTCTTGAGGCGAGCTTTCAGATTTGCAAATTCGGATGAAATCGCAGTGGCGTGCATGGTTTGGTCTCCATTATTTTTGAATTGCGGTCGATCACCGGTTCGTTGCTGTGTTGCGTCGACGGAGTCACTATGCGGCAGAATGCGGAGGGGATACTTATCTAAGCGTCTGGTTCTCTTGCTGGGACGCGAGTAGTATGTGGTTTACTTGACCCAGCGTCCGGACCAGTTTGCCGAAACTCGATCGCCGCAGTTTGGAGCAGCATGGATGTTTTGTCCGAAGTCCTGAAGGCCGTCAGACTCGATGGAGCCTTGTTTTACAACGGCGAGTTTTCAGCGCCCTGGTGTTTTCGGTCGCCAGCCTCGCGCGCGGTAGCTCCCTATCTCTCGCCGGATTCCGGGCACGTGATCATCTTTCACCTGCTGACCGAGGGCCGCGGCTACGCGCAAATTGAGGGCGGGGGTCGGCCGGTTCCTCTAAACGCAGGAGATATCATAATTTTTCCGCATGGCGACCCCCACTTCATGGGAAACGGTTCGGGCGTCAAGGCGGTGGACATGGCGCAAGAGTTGGAACGAATATCGTCCCAAGGCCTCAAAATCTCCCGCATGGGCGGAGGCGGGGAAATCACCAAGTTCATTTGCGGCTACATGGCTTGCGAGCCGCAACTTAGCCGGGTCTTCCTTGGTGGGCTGCCACCCGTTCTGAAGATCAATATCCGCAACGACGCCTCGGGCCAATGGCTGGAAGACTCTATCCGCTATTCGGTGGGTAACGCGCATGCATCCAGGCCCGGCGGTGAGGCCGTGATCGCCAAATTGTCAGAAGTGCTGTTCGTAGAAGCTTTGCGACGTTATATTGCGCTGCTTCCGCCGGAACAAACCGGGTGGCTGGCTGGCGTCCGTGACCCGGAAGTTGGGAAAGCCTTAGCCTTGATGCATCGCCAGCCAGCGCGTCCTTGGACGATTGCGGCGCTCGCGAACGATGTAGGAATTTCGCGTTCCGTACTGGCCGAGCGGTTCCGGCATCATCTGTTGGAGACGCCCATTGCCTACCTGACCCGCTGGCGGCTTCAGCTCGGCGCACAAATGCTCAAGTCCACGAGCAGTAGCGTTGCGCAAATCGCAGCTGAAGTTGGCTATGAGTCCGAACCCGCCTTTAACCGCGCCTTCAAACGTGAGTTTGGTCTTCCGCCAGCCCGATTTCGCAACCAAGCGAAATTAGCCCGCAGCAAACCCGTCCGCCACGTATCGACGAAAAGTCACCGCAGTGCAAAACGATGAGCGATGTATGCCGCTCGTGCTCGACGGAGGATGTCCTGGTCGCGGCCACTAGGATTAGCCTCGGAGGTCAACAACCCGTGAATGAGAATCAAAACAACGACGGAGAACTCCGTACAGGAGGTGTGGGAAGTTTGGGATTCGCCAGATTCGCGGCGAACAGATCCTCTATAACGTCACCGCGTTTCCTTAATTCCTGGAAACGAGATTCCCAATTGTTCGCTCAGAGGCCGGTCATTTTTTCCAAGCGTTCTGGATACCGGGAGCCTTCCACCTCGATCTTGGACGCGGCGGCATCGATGTCTCGTAGGTCTTCGGGCGTCAGTCGGATCGACACCGCTCCGATGTTCTCTTCCAGGCGGTTTAGCTTCGTTGTGCCAGGAATTGGAACAACCCAGGACTTTTGCGCGAGCAGCCAGGCGAGTGCGATCTGCGCAGGAGTCGCGTCTTTACGCTTCGCAATCCCACTGAGCAGGTCGATTAGCGCCTGGTTCGCCTTGAGAGCCTCAGGCGTGAAGCGAGGCAGCGTGCTGCGGAAATCGGTGCTGTCGAATTTCGCATTTTCGTCGATCTTGCCCGTCAGGAAGCCCTTGCCGAGCGGGCTATAAGGTACGAAACCAATCCCGAGTTCCTCGAGTGTGGGTATCACTTCCTGCTCCGGCTTCCTCCACCACAGCGAATATTCGCTCTGCAATGCGGTGAGCGGCTGGACCGTGTGTGCGCGGCGAATGGTCTTGACGCCTGCCTCGGAAAGCCCGAAGTGCTTGACCTTGCCGGCCTGGATGAGTTCCTTTACCGCGCCGGCAACATCTTCTATGGGCACGTTCGGATCAACACGGTGCTGATACAACAGATCGATGGAATCAACCTTCAACCGCTTGAGCGACCCTTCGACGGCCTTCTTGATGTGCTCGGGCCTACTATCCAGACCTGCCGCTCCCGGGCGTTTATCGCTGCCACTCAGATCGAACCCGAACTTGGTGGCGATCACAACTTTGCCGCGGTACGGAGCCAGCGCTTCACCCACTAGTTCTTCGTTCGTGAGCGGACCGTAGACTTCCGCAGTGTCAAAGAACGTGACTCCACGCTCGACAGCGGCGTGGAGAAGATCGGTCATCTCCTTCTTGTCTTTGGGCGGCCCGTAGGAAAAGCTCATTCCCATACAGCCCAGCCCAATGGCCGACACTTCCAAATTCCTTTTTCCAAGTTTGCGCTTTTGCATCGTTTCTCCTTCCGAACCGTTTCTCGCATTCCGAGATTAGAACCGAACGCCGTGGAGGCGGTAGCCTGATCCTTCCGATTTATTGCCTATTCCTCTTGCTCGCTGAGAAAGTGTTGGTATATCGGACGCCGGATGGCTATCTTAGGGTAGGGAACAAGGAAACCAATAAATGAAATACCCCAACAAAAACGCCTCTCCGTCGCAAGTTGGAGTTCGTGAATTGCGCAAGGCGCTGGCTCGTAGGATTGCCTTTTTCGTTGGCTCCAGAGAGAGACTGATAACCGACGTTCCCGGCTTGCTGCTAAGCCGACGGACCGCACCGACGGCACCGACGTCCGCAACGTATGAGCCGAGCCTAGCGGTGGTCGCGCAGGGACGCAAGCAAGCAAACCTCGGCGGAACTAACTTCACCTTCGACCAGTCGCGATACCTGCTGACCTCACTCGATTTGCCTGTCATCTGCAATGTGATCGAAGCAAGTGAGGAGGTGCCGTATCTCTGTTTCGTGCTCAAACTCGAAATGCCCGTTGTCCGTGAGCTCCTGAGCCGGGAGGAGATTCAAGCGCCAGATGTGCCTTCGGACAATCCTGCCATGGCAACGGGTCAGACAACGGCGGAGTTGCTGGGTGCATGCTGCCGACTCGTGGACCTGCTAAACACACCGCAGGACATTCCGTTTCTTTCGGGCCTGATTCAACGCGAGATCATTTACAGAATTCTGCGCGGGCCGGAGGGGGCGCGTCTTCGAGCGATTGCAACGCTGGGAGATCAGAGCCACCGGACCGCAAAGGCGATCGCATGGGTAAAGGCGAACTTCGCGAAACCGCTACGCGTGGAAGAGCTCGCAAACATCGCGGGCATGGGCGTTTCGACGCTACACCATCATTTTCGTGCGCTGACCGCCATGAGTCCTCTTCAGTATCAAAAGCAGCTTCGGTTGCAGGCAGCGCGGAAACGCATGCTCATGGATGGCCTGGACGCCGCGAGTGCGGCGTTTGAAGTTGGATACGAAAGCGCCACGCAATTCAACCGCGAATACAGCCGTCTCTTTGGCCAACCACCCATGCGGGATATTCGGACGCTGCGCTCGCCAGGCGCTCTCCCGATGGAGTTGGTCAGCAATCCGCAAAGCGCTATCTGATCGTGTTGCTAACATAAGAATAAGAGTTTGGCTCCCCGGGTAGGATTCGAAACCTATAGCCTGTCGGTTAACAGCCACTGGAGTAATTTCATCACGATTTGCCGGAGCGGGGGCTTTCCTTAGGAGAATCAGCAAGTTCCGATAAGGCGTGGTGTGCCAGCTTCTCGCCATTATTCACTTTTTGTTCGCGATTTCTTGCAGTTTTCCCCGTTTACCGTGACATTCTCGTGACTACCGCTATGACAGCAGCAATGCCAGGTCTTCAGAGCGTAGGTCTCGAATCATGCTGTTCTCGGCGCCGATCATTGCGGCGGCAAGGTCGCGCTTGGTTTTCTGCAACTCCAGGACTTTCTCCTCAACGGTGTCGCGGGCGATCAGTCGATGGGTGAAGATGGGCCGCGTCTGTCCAATGCGATGCGCACGGTCTACGGCCTGCGCTTCAACCGCGGGGTTCCACCAAGGATCGAGAATGAATACATACTCGGCGGCGGTGAGATTCAATCCCAGACCGCCTGCCTTTAGGCTGACAAGGAAGAGCCGGCAGTCTTTGTCATTCTGAAAGCGCTCCACTCGGGTCTGGCGGTCACGGGTGGCGCCGTCTAGGTATTCGTAAGATATACCGTCCTGATCCAGGTGAGCGCGGAGAATCTTTAGCAAGCTGGTGAACTGCGAGAACACAAGCGCCTTGTGTCCTTCGTCGAGGACTTCACGCAGTTGCTCGAGCAGCACGTCCAGCTTGGCGCTGGAACCACTGGAGCGTTTCGAATCGAGCAAGCCGGGATGGCAAGCAGCTTGCCGCAGGCGCAACAATGCCTCTAGGACCTGAATCTTGGATTTCGCCAGGCCGGCGGTTTCGATCCGCCTGAGCAACGGATAAACGGCCGCAAAGCCTGACCCAGCAGGCGGCGCGTTTCTTCGTCCGGATTGCGCATCGCTAAACTCTCGCGATATTCTATGCAGGTTTTTCGTGATTTTCCATGAAAAGAAAGCTCCTCGTCCCACCTTCGATATCGACGTAATTGCTGAGAGCGCTTCCTATGCCGATTACGCTGCATTTGCCGAGCGTTTACGTGGATCCGCAAAAACCGTAGCGGCCTTGTGAAATGAGACCCTGCGCTTCCGGCGATTCTGCGATGCTTTGTCGGGGTCCCATTCAAAATTCACCGTCTCATTTTATCCCGCCGCCCGCCAACTGCACAATGACTCTGACTCCAAAGTCCTTTGTCCACAAGGAATTTCAGCTAGATTGGTTCGTAGGTCAAGTCAATTACTCCGGCTCGCAATCTCCTGCCCCCTGCCCTTGCTCCCCGCTCCCGCCCAAGAGTGTGATCCGGTAGCGACAACGGATACTGGCGCAGGATTTCCGAAGATCTTCCCCACGTCAGCGCCCCTTGTGCGCGCTGGACATTAGTTCGTCGGTTGTCCGTAATATTCCTTACCTCCCTATACCTTCAATACCCTCGCTTGTCTTGCACATCTGCCGGAGATGTAATACGGTTGCTTCATGAAGAGTCTCACCGTACGATTGCCCGAGCCCCTGGTGGCGGACATTGAGGCGGAATCGCGCGGACGCAAGATCTCGAAGTCGCATGTCGTTCGCGAGCGGCTCGAGCATGTGCCCCGCCAGCGGCGCCGCACGGCCTCCCTTACTGCCATCGCCGACCTTATCGGATCGGTGGATGGCCTACCGACCGACCTAACTGCGCGGAAGAAGGAATATTTGCAGGCTACGGGTTATGGCCAGAAACGTCCTCGTTGATGCTGGATTTATTGTAGCTTTGCTTAGCCGTCGCGACGCTAACCACCAATGGGCTGTAGCGCAAGCCTCCGAACTGCCTCCACCTTGGTCCACGTGCGAAGCCGTTCTGTCCGAGGCTTTCCACCTTCTCGGAGAGCTTGGCACCCCCAAGCTTGGCGCGCTACTCCGCCGCGGCGCTCTGCTGGTCGCCTTCGCCCTTATCGAGAACCTAGAGCCAGTCGTGAAGCTGACCGAGAAGTATTCCAGCGTCCCCATGGGCTTCGCCGATGCTTGCCTCGTTCGCATGACCGAAACGCTTGCCGATCCTGTCATCCTCACGACCGACCAAGATTTTCGGGTTTACCGCCGCCATAGCCGCCAAGTGGTTCCCTGCGTGACACCCAAGTAATCTTGCTAATCTTGGCGCCGCTGATTAGGCACTAAGCTAGATTTTTTGCTATTCGATATGCGAAGTCTTTAGATGCCGAGCACATGCACACAGGTGAGCGGACACAAACCACTGCACTGAATGCAGGACTAAGTAGACAAAGAACACGTTAGCAGCGAAAGCAAAGTGCAAAAAGAAATTCTGCAGGACGAGTAGAGAAACTGGAGTCTTGCTGTCGGGTGTCCACAGAGTGAAGCGCAAACCCCAAAAAACACGATCCAGAAAAGATAGAACGTGGCTTTGATGAGATGACACACGTTAGCGGACCGAGCGTGAAGCGCAACCATTTCTTTTCCGAGGGCAGGCACATCTTTAGATTGCCCCGGAGCCATCAGGGAGCGGACACGCGCAAGAATCTTCGTAGTCGAGAACAACGAATGAACCCAGCCACGAACAGAACAAAGAAGAACAACTTATATAGGAGCGGAAGCGGGGCGACTGTCATTTACGAAAGTGATCCGACTAGACCAATTGGCCGTTGGAAGGAAGCGTGGGAGTCGGCGAGAATTCGAGCAGGGGTTTCCTGTCGATTCCACGACCTGAGGCACACTGGATGTACTCGCATGCTCGAAGCTGGCGTGGCTTTCTCCGTTATTGCCACGATCATGGGATGGAGTCCGTCGACAACGATAAGAATGGCGAAGCCGTCAACGCCCTGAAAGAGGCTGGCTGCCAACTTGATGGGGCACAGGACTAGGCACAATCAAAGAGCACGGATGAAGCAACTCGAACTGACTGAAAGATTTGGGGCTCCCCGGGGAGGATTCGAACCTCCAACATTTCGGTTAACAGCCGGACAACCAACTTCATCAGAACTTGCCGGGAGTTGGCCCTAATCGAAGGAAATCAGCAAGTTGCGACGAAACGGGACGAATCACTTTCTCCTCCTTCTTTATTCACCCTTCGTTCGCATTTTGCCGCCATTCACCACCATTGGTATTACGCATTTCATGACAGCGCGTACCGTTACCGATTCGGATCGATTCTCTACGGCTGCAGCAGCTCGAACCCTGATCTGCGCATGATCAAGCCGAGGAGTGACACCATACCCCGTAGGTTGCACAGGACACCACCCGCGTCGACCTCACGGGGCTGACCCACTACGCGAATCCCCCGAATCCTGGCGCGTTTGCTAATGCGTACACATGAGTGTACACTCCGGGTGAGGAGCATCCCTATGACCACGATCAAAGTCGGCGTGCGCGAGTTTCGCGAACGGATCGCCAGTTTCCTGGAATCGGACACTCCAGTTGCTGTCACTCGGCGCGGCGAGACTCTCGGAGTCTACGTTCCCACGCGTCGAAAGCGTCCTAAGACAGCCAATATGTCCGAACTGAAGGAAGCAGCGGACCGTCTTGCCAGTGCGCCCGCGGATGTTGATGAGGAAGAACTAGTGGCCGAGTTCAAGGAACTGCGCCACCGCGGCAAGGGTGCATCCCGCTGAGATGATCGTTCTCGATGCGAACATCCTTATTCGAGCCGTCCTGGGGCGACGCGTTCGGCAGCTCATGGACACATACGCCGGCCAAGGTGTCCGCTTCTCCGCACATGACGATCCAGCACTTGGCGTGATGGCTTAAAGCTTTTTTCTCGGCCCCTGTAAGTCCGCGCTCGGCAGCATTCGAAATGGTTTGTTTTTGCCCCAGCGGTAGATTGCGAAATCCTGATCCAGCGTCAAAATATCTGCGGTTCCAAACTCGTCCGCCAAGCGAATCAAGCAGGCATCCGCAAGATCAATTTCCCGGTCCTTGTATTTTCGAAGTACTTGCTTGACACCAGCAGTCTCTCGAGAAAGCTGAAAAGGGACTTTGAAGATCCCGGCGCCGATGTTCTCGATCACCGCTTCCGACGCGCCCGACAAGTTCCGCAACAAATAGCAGCTCTCCGTAATCACGGCCTCGCAAGTGACTAGCGGCGCCGCCACTTCTCGAACCGTCCGAGCGCACATCTTGTGAAAACTCTCGCTGCGGTCCAAGAGCGCGACGATGAAACCTGTGTCAAGCAGGACCGGCTTCATCGTCCAAGATTCCTTAGATGTTTTTTGTTCGATCCCAGGTCCGGCACCCCGGATTTGAACTTACCCAGGCCGATGATGCCTGGCTTCTTGCGCCGCAAATGACTCGCTTCCAAAACACGCAGCCCCTCGCGTACAACCCGCGAAGGAGTCCAGCCCAATTCTCGTACCAGAACTGCGAGCCTCTTCCGGGATCGGTCATCCAGCCTGGCTTGAATTGCGAATCGCATGCACAAATTGTACTACAACTAGCGCTTTGTATGACATATGGAAGTTCGCCTGTTCGTACGGGCCACTAGCCGGCCCTCACTTCGAACTCGAAGCACACAGAGAAGGAATTCATTATGAACTAATCAAATATGTGAATAAGTTGAGCTGCGCGAGAGATGAGGGAAGGCCCCTCGGGATCGGCTTTCAGGAGCAGGTCTCAAACCGCCCCAAGCTGCTGCGGTAAAGGCTGTGGTGGTGTGCGTTGGAGGAAAAGCGCGAGTACAACTCGTGCAGGTGAGCATCCGAGAGACGAACGAAAGTGAACCTTTCGAAGACGTGTCGTTAAAAACTCTAAGCGTCGTCGAAACCAGGAGCGTATGGTTCACCTGGGACAAGTCCGCGGGGTGCCTGATGACTGAGCGGACGGCGACCG
>Ga0307471_100000179_pt1 | contig 31787 bp, 53 predicted proteins | sample atmos_gasesAM3C__2_FD_204566 | JGI IMG/M metagenome (GOLD analysis project Ga0307471, IMG submission 204566) | Hardwood forest soil microbial communities from Morgan-Monroe State Forest, Indiana, United States - atmos_gasesAM3C_515 | ecosystem: Environmental > Terrestrial > Soil > Temperate... | reverse complement strand
TCTTTGATTTCGTGTGTGGTGAATTTGCATTCGCCATGTTCTGCGATCCAGTTGGCGACCATTTCATCGTGGTCAACCGGATCGAACAATTTCTGACTCATGATGGTGACCTTGCTTGATCTTTGGAGTAGCACAAAAAATATTTTCAGATTCAGGGTCCGTTTTTTCCCGTCTGGGCACTCTATAGAGGCAGGAGCGCGATGACAGGGATGTTTTTCATTCCGCTTGGCGCCGCAGCAGTGCGCCGGCGCGCACGGGGGAGGGGAGGGGTTTGAGTTCGGGGGGTGGGCCGAACAGGTGTTGGATGAGGATATCGTTATCGAGATCCGCGCAGGCTGCGGCGTGGGCTTCAGCGCGTTGTTGCAGGATATCTTGGGGATTCATCGGTCAGACCCTTTTCCTTAAATCCGATGTTGTTACTGTACGCTCCCTGTTTTCTTTTTGTCTAGAATTTCGTCACACTTTCCCGTTTCCGCTTTATGTCAAATAATCGTCTGCTTCGTTTTCATTTTCTGGTTCATTCAGACTGTCCGTATTGCTTTCTGTAACGATTTCAATTTCGTTTCGTTCTTCTTCCTCCAGAAATCCTTCGTCCATCAGCCAGTTCAGGATTTTGGCGCCATCTTCGTCGGGGTCCAGGAACTCGTTGCCGAATTCTTCCTGGAAGTCGTCATCGTCATCACTCATCCAGACGGGTTCGCCATCTTCCTCGAGCACGCACTGGCCTTCGGCGGTGAACACGAGCGCGAGATCGCCGCTGTCCTGATCGGATCCGGACTCGGATTCTTCATCGGAGGGTGGGGGATTTTCGCTCATGGAGCGGGCGTGCAATGACCGGTGATCGTAGTGCCCGCGGCGGGCAGCTGGAAGGTGCAGTTAAGGCTCGTGGGGGCCGCGGGGACGGTCGCGACGTTGAAGGTGATGACGCTGGACAGGGTGGATTCATTGCTGTTGAGCACGGCGGACAGGGCATAGCACGGGCTGCCTGCGGCCAGGTTATTGCGTGTGGTGGTGGTGCCGGTGAGCCCGGAGGCGAGGAGTGCCGGTGCGGGGCCTGCGACGTTGTAGAGGTTGTAGGTGATGGGGCCTGTCAGGGCGGTGCCGCCGGCATCGGTGGTGACCGGGAGCCAGGTGAAGGTGACATTGGAGCCGACGGGAACAGTGAAGGTGGGTTTGGGGCAGGGTGGGCTGATGGAGGGGATCTGTGCGTGACAGAGTGAGGTCGCGATTACACTTGCCAGCAGCGCCTGGGGTTTGAGATCAAGGCGCATGGTTTTTTTCCGTATAGTTCAGTGACATGCTGAAGTTGATGATGACGTCATCTTTCGCGGCGTGGTTGAGGAGCTCGCGGATGAGCGCATCGAAGAGGGCGCGTTTGCACGGGTTGCCGCAGTGGAGGCTTTTGGCTTCCAGTTGTGGGATGACGGTGTCGCGAGCGCCGGTGGTGGAAAAGCTGATGAACACAGGTTTTACTCTTTTGCCGGGTGTCGGGGGATTTCAGACAGGAAAGACGGCTCCGGCGCCTCCCTGCGGGAGCCAAGCGGAGGAGGTGAGGGTACAGGACTCTCCGGGTCCGAGTGTGAGTTCGCGTTCATTGCGCACGCTCGAGAGCTGTTTGTCGACCAGGGTAAAGGCACCCTGGCGGGAGGGGCGCAGGATGGCGCGCCGGCCCTCCATGAGCCGGATGGATTCGAGCAGGATTTCGCACGGGCGCTCGAGCACGTTTTTGATGACGATCAGATCATTGTCACTCCATGAGATGGATTCGTCGGTTTTGCCTTCGAGCCGGTAGGTGGCATCGAGCGTGCTTTTGATATGGAGCCCTTTGCGGTCCGAGTCGTTGCACACGAATCGGATCTGGTTCAGTGCGAAAGCGGGACGGGGATGCGGCATGGTGCAGCGCTCGGGAAATGAAATAGAGGATGGGAAGGGTGCAGACTATCTGAAACCCGATAAAAAAGAGAAGTGCGCGATTCATTTCGGACGCGTGAGGCGTTCAGTGATGACGGCGCTTAATCCGGACAGGACCTGCCAGAGATAGCCGATGGTTGCCGCGCCGACGGAGCCGAGCGCGGTGGCGGTCTCGGCATCGAGTTTCAGGGGTTGTCCATGCGCGGTGCCATACGTCTCGAGCAACCAGACGGTGACGATGGCGAGCGGTGTTCCAGTCACGGCGGTCGTGACAGCGGCCCCCAGCGCGGTGGGCGAGGGTTTGCTGCCGGGTGTAGTGGGATCGGCCGGCTTTACCGGTGCGGGAGGGAGCATAGGCGCCGGCGCGGGCGTATTCATCACGGGTACTACGTAGTCACGGCTTTCTGGAGTATGGCGTGCGCGGCATCCGAGCGGGCTATCAAGGCGGCGAACTCGTCCGGGGTCGGGGGCCGGTTGGCATTGACCATTGTATCGATCTGATGGGTGAGGGTGGCGAGCTCGGTGGTTCCGGTTTCGCCGCTTTCGATGAGACCGGCGGCGAGATTGAGCAGGTCATCCACGAAGGGGGTGAGCCAGCTGGCGGAGGCGGGCGCGGTGGCGAGGCTGCGCAGGAACAGGGGGATCAGTGTGAGGAGTTCATTCATGGTGTGGTGTTCTCTTAGCCAGTCCAACATCGGAGGAGGGGCCGGTCTGCCCTCAGGTTGGCCCATACCCCCTTAAGGGGTGGCGCCCTCAGGCTGCAGCGAAGTCCTTGCCCTCAGCCCCTCCTCCGCTGCCGCTTTCTCGGCAGACTTTGCGACGGTTGCCGTCACGGCGTACTGGATGACCTCGGCGAGCGCGCCGCGCACAACGCTAGGTCCGATGGGGAGCTTGCGCATCTTTAACGTTCCAGGGGAGTGTGGGACGCGGTCCCGTCGCGGGACGCAATCCCGGTCCCTTTGACGGTGGTGATCAGGGTATTGATGTCGTTTGAAGCCGTTTGCACCCAGGTATCGAGGTTTTCGGCGGTGATCTGGAGTTTTTCGGGGGTTCCGGTACCGGCTTTGAGGGCGGTGTCGGCGGTGGAATAGTCCTGGAAGGCTTTCAGGAGCGCGTCCGCGGAGGGTTTGGCGCGAGCGTCCGCCGCGCTCAGGGCCTGCCGGACGGGACCCGGGGTGGAAGGGTCGGTGGCGAGCCGGGCGGCCTGTTCCTCATAGATGACGAACGATCCGTAGACGGCGAAGGCTTTCTGCTCGGGGGTTTGGGCGGTGGCGAGCGGGCTGCTGGCGCACCCGGGAAGCCAGGCAGCCGTCAGGGTTGCGGTGGCGGAGAAAGCCGCGACGATCCACAGCGATGGCAGGTGGGATCTGTGGGATCTGTGATACCGCATAGGTCACCGTGCGCGAGGGCGTAACGGGAAGTCAGGCTACGCTTGTCTCATCAGACAGACAAGGTTGGGCTGACTACCTGGGGCAGGTCCGCGCTGACCTGAGCGATGTACTGGGCGGTTTCGCTCGGGAGGGCGCGTGATCCGGCGAGCACCTGATCGATGGCGGTCTGGCCGGCATTGTAAGCGGCGACCGCGGGAGTCCAATCCTGGAAGTGATGATAGAGAGAGACTAAAAAATCCGCGGCCTGGTTGATCTGGTCCGTGGTATCGGCATCGGAAAACGGCACGGGGCGTTGTACGCTGGAGAAATATTGCGGCATGAGCTGCATCACGCCGAGCGCGCCCGCGGGTGAGGGTCGGGTGCCGTCGATGATGCTCTGGATGAAGTGTGATTCCTGGTACGCGATGCGGGCGAGGAGTCCGGCGGGAATGCCGTAGTAGTCTTCGGTACTCTGGAGCGTGGCGGCCCATTTGCGGGCATTGGTCGAGGCCATCCAGGCGGTGGAAAGGATGTCAGCGGTCACGACGCCTCCGGTGGTGAGTGCGAGGAAGAGACCAACCGCGCCGATGAGCACGAGCCAGGGGGGGATGCGCATGGGTCAGTATCCGAAGGCTGAGAATACGATAATGTCATTGGTGACGGTGGTACCGGTGAGGGTACAGGAGGTGGTGGTTTTAGCGCTCTGGCTGATGAGGTTGGCGGGAGTGCTGATATCGGAGGCGTGACAGGCCCAGCCATGGGCGACGGCGGGGAGCGTGATGGTGACGGTGCACGTTCCGGTGGTGCCGGAAGTGTATTGGCCGGCTATGACGCCGCCGACGAGAGCGGAGTTGGAGCATCCGGAAGCGGTGAAGGTGCTGCCGGCGGAGGAGACGGGACCGGTGAAACTGACCTGTGAGGATCCGGTAATGGTCTGTGCGGTGGTGCCGTTGATCTGCAGGAAGATGCTGCCGTTGCCGCCGGACGCGCCGGCTCCGGTGCTCAGGGTGATGTTACCCGCGGCGCCGGGATTGCTGGCGGCGCCGCCGGAGGTGAGGGTGATGGCGCCGCCGCTGCCGCCGCCCCCGGACCCGGTCGAGCCGCCCGTCAGGTTCACGGCACCGCCGACACTGGTCTGACCGCCTTGGACGGTGATGACAGCGCCGCTGGCGAGAAAGGTCGTGTTCTGGCCGGCGGTGAGGGTGAGGGTATCGGCGAGTCCGGGGTTACCGCTGGTGTTGCTGCCGGTCAGATTCAATCCGAGTTTGCCGGCGCCGACGAGATTGAAGGCGGCGGTGCCATCGCCTAAGTTGAGTGTCTGGGTGCTGTGGGTATAGGTGAGATCGGCGGTGCCGGTGAGGGCGTTGCCGGCGCTGCCGTAGCCGATGTCCGTCGCGGTCACGGTTGCGGTGGCGGAGAGGGTCTGGCACCCGAAGGTGTGGGTGGAGGTGGAATAAGAGAGTGCCTGAGTGGCGGAGCCGCAATTGTTGATCGCGACGGCGGCGGGGTCGGAGCCGGTTCCCTGTCCCTGTAACAGGGTGTCGGCGGCCATCGCGGCGACGGCTGAAACAGGGCTGGCGCCTTCACCCAGTAGAACACCGTGGGCCGTCAGGGTGGCCACACCGGTGCCGCCGCCGGTCACCGGGAGCACGCCCGAGGCGGTCACGGGTGAGCATTTCCAACCTGAGTTGTAATAGCAGATCTGGTTGTTGGTGGTATCGAACCGTTCCGGGACGGCGTTGGTGTAGGTGTTGCCCGGGATACCGGTGGGTTTGCCGGCCACACTTTCGGTGTAGAGAAATCCTTTGGTATCGGTGGTGGCGCTGGTGGCTTTGGAGTGCACGACGACGTTCTGGGACGCATCCAGGCGGAGGGCCTCAATGGCGTTGGTGCCCAGGCTCAGAGGCCAGGTGTTGACGGTGGCGAGTCCGAAGAGCTGGTCCCCGATGCCGATCTGGCAGTAACCGGCGGCGGGGCCGTTGGTGAGGCCCGCGCCGAGGGTGGAGAGATTGCCTTGGCAATACGCCATGAGGTTGGACGCGCTGTTGCCGTTGCCCGCGATCGCGCTGAAACCGGCGAGCGCGCCGGTGGTGCCCGCGTCACTGACTTCCATGAGCGGTTCGGTGTTGGGGGCGGCGAAGTTCGCGAAGTCGTTGGTGGCGTAGGAGAGGCTGGCGCCGCTGGCGTCCTGGTAGAGGAATCCGTTATAACCGGTGGCGTTGCGATTGAGTTGGAAGAGGTTACTGGCGATGACATTGCCGGCGTTGTTGACCGGGACCAGGGTGAAATTGCCGCTTGCGTCCAAGGTGGCGCGGGTGCGTTGCTGGTCGGTGGGGGCGCCGGTGTTGAGGAGGTCGACCTTGCCGATGGTGGCGCCGCCGACGGAGAGGGCCGCGGTGGAGTTGATCCAGGCGAGGAGTGAGGAGCCGGTCAGGGTGCCGCTCTGGTTGTATTGGACCTGAGTGGCGCCGCCGGCGGGGGTTTCGTTGGCGACCGGTAGAGTTCCGGTGATGAAGCTGGGGCCGGAGGCGAGATTCACGGATTGGGTGAGGCAGCTGCCGGAGCACGACAGGGCGCCACCGGGTGAGAAATAGTTGTAGGTAGCGGCGAGCGCGCTGAAGGTGATGGCCACGACGAGGCCCAGGAAGAAACCACGCAGGCTCGAGGAGATGCGGTGCGCGGCACTCATGGCACGATTCTCCAGGTGTGATTGACGCCATCATAGTTAAGCCAGATGCACCCGCCGGGCGCGAGGGTGTAGGTGGCGCCGATGCCTGCGATCCGGTTGGCGGCAAGTGAGCCGGCATCGTTGATCGAGAAGATGAGGTTATTGGCGGCGCCGACGTTTTCGATCAGGAGCATCCAGCCGTCCGGACCGAAGGGGGTGACGCCGGTGGGGGCCTGGATTCCGGTGAGGGTGACATCGCCGGTGGTGGATTGAAGTTGCCAGATGTTGGTGCTGTTGATGCCGCCGCCGGGAGCCACATTGTTGTGGGATCCGCTGGCGAGGACATCCTGGGAGGTGCCCTCGAGCTGGATGGGGCTCGCGCGGGTGAGGAAGGCGGCGAGGGTGAGCCAGGCGGGTACGTTGCCGAATCCCGGACCGTTGACCAGGACCGAGTCAGCAGTGGGGGTGGCGGGCAATCCGCCCCCGGAGGAACCCCTGGAACAACACCCGAAAAAGCCGCCCATGGTGAGAAGGACCTTTTAAAGGAGGAACGTGCTGGTGATGGCAACATCCGTCTGGATGCCATCGGCGAACGCGGCGGTGGGGACCGAAAGCCATTCCCAGAATCCATACTGTAAGGTGACATCGCCCGCATCGGTGCGGGTGTTGAAGAAATCGGCCGCTCCCAGGCTATAGGTGACGCTGTCGGCCCCGACAAAATGGACAGCGGTGATGTCGGTGCTTGAGAAAGTGGACCCGACGATGGCGATGATGAGGCCCAGACCAAAGTCCGCGGTGACCAGGCTGTAGGCTTTTTCGGTGCTGTCGCCGCTGACCAGGAGTCCGCCGGAATTCTGGGTGAAGTCGATGGCGCCGGGATGTGGGGAACTTAACGTCAGCACCGGCGGCGCGACACCGGGAGCGGTGACATCGACCACGCCAGCATTCACGATGCCCGAGACGAACACGATGTGGTTGACGTGCGAGGGCGGTCCTAGTGATTTAGGCTTTCCGGGTCCAAAAAAACCGTGCGATCCGACAGCGAAGCGATCCGGTGAGATCAGGAACTGACCCATGGGGGTCAACGCCCGCTGTGTCGGGCGAACTCCTGTGCGGTAGTGAAATGCTTGAGCCCGGCCGGGGCGCTTTGCGCGAGCGGTGGAGAATTAAGTGTGCGTCCGTAGAGGCACATGCCGAATACGACTGCGGTACCACCACCATTGGAAAAGGCGCCCCATGCGAAATAGAGCGCGTTGCCCAGAATGCGGGTGTCTAGCAGCAGACCCTCACCGGGGGCGAGCGAGAGGGCGTTGTACGGGAAGCTCGCGGTCCCGACCGTGATGGATTGGACGGGACCGTCGAGCGCGATGAAAAGATTCGGGGCCGTGTCGGGGGAGGTGGCCACGGAGTTATTTTGCAGGATGAGAAGGTTGCGCCAGTTGTCCTCAAGCAGCAGCGGCGTGTTGGGATTGACACTGACGGGAATGACGATCGAGTAGCCGCGGCTGACCCAGGGGAACTCGTTGGTGGGGTTTTGGCCGGGTAAGGGTGCGCGCGAGCCGTCGGCCAAGAGCGGCAGGGGTTGGTTGAAGAAGGGCCAGGAGCGGACCCAACCGACCTCGTAGCCTTCGTTGGCGATGAGCGGTCGGGGGTGACCGCCACGTTTGTTTAAGGCCGTCATGGCTGGCGCCCGCGCAGGTTCAAGAAGGCCATGCGGACGGTCTCGTGAAGCCGTGGAGTACAAGGAACAGGTTGTTATAGGTGGTGCCGGCGGCCACTTTGGACGTCCAGAAAAAGCTCAGCGCGGTGGCGCCGCGGATGATGCGCGGCAGGATGAGTCCGTAGGGTCGTTCGCCATCCCCGGCGAGCGAGGTGACGGGAAAGCTCAGGTTTTCGAGATTCCTGCCGCTTGCGGCGTCCTGAATGAGCACCGTCACGAGGGGGATGACGAGGGTGCTTTCAGTCTGGCTGTTATCGCCGGCGGTGGTGACATCGGCCTGCAGGGAGGTGGCGTACCAGTAGAAGTCCACGCCGCGGTCGATCTGCAGCAGGCTTTGCAGGGAGGGTGCGACCGAGCTCAATGCCTTGACGTTGGTGGCATACCAGCAGGTGTCCGACCCATCGGACTGCGGGTTGGCGAAGTCGTAGGTGGGGGTGACGGGCAGCGCGGTGGGATTGAGCGCCCGCACGGGTCAGTCGCCTTTGGGACGCACGTAGCCGTGGAGGGTAAAAAACAGATTGGTATAGGTGGATGCGGCGGCGATGCACGTCCAGGTGAAGTTGATGGTGGAAGCGGCGCGGAAGAGGCGGGGTCGGATCAACCGGTAAGGACGTTCGCCGAAGCCGGCGATGGAAGCCACGGGGATGGCGATGTTCTGGAGGTTCTTGCGCGAGCCGGTGTCGTTGATGAGGACGTTGACGAGCGGGATGACGATGCCGGATTCGGTCTGAGCGGCGCCGGCGAGATCGGCCTGCATCGTGGTGGCGATCCAGTAGAAGTCGACACCCGAGTCGATCTGGATGGTGGATTGTCCGTTGGGGGCGGCATTGGAGAGCCCCTGGACGTTGGTGGCATAGAACATGATGTCCGACCCGTCCGCCTGCGGGTCGAAAAAGTCGATGGCGCCCGGAGGGGGGGCAACGGTGGGCGCCATCGGGGGCGGGACCGCGGGAGCATCCCCGAAGCCACGACTGCCCACAAAACGTTGATTCATGTTCGAGCACTCCGCGGAAAATTAAGAGCCATCCCTGGCCGCACGCGCGAAAAGGAATCTTTTCCCGATTCCGGCGGGTCGCGCAGCACCCGCCAGAGCCGCCGGGCGCAGCCCTACTGGGCGTTGCGGATGAGGTACCCGCGCAGGCGGGAGATCAGGCGCGCGGTCGCGGTGACGGTGACGGCCGCGGGCCATTGCAGGGTTTCCTGGAAGCCCTGGGTGGCTTCGATGTAGACCGGGGTGATGGCGTACGGCTCACCGGTCCAGGAAGCGTAGACGATGGTGGCATTGGTCTGGGTACCGGTTCCGCCACCGCCGCCGAGGGCGGCCGCGACCGCGAGCCGCGCGGAGGGCGGATAGATCATGAGCGGACCGTCCTGGATATAGGCGCGGTTGCTGCCGATCTGCAGGGTGAGGACACCGGATTTGCCGATGAGATAGGTGTCGTTGATGAAGCCGTTGGCGACACTGGGGGCCTGGGCGAGGCCTGCGGTTTCGGGGGTTTCGCCCGGGAACAGCAGGAGCTCCTGGCCCACCATGAAGAATTCGTTGCCCTTGGTGAGCTGGCCGGCGGCGGTCATGTTGGTATCGGCGAGCGTTTTGCTGCCGGTGGCGGATGGAGCGGTGGTGGTGCCTTGACCCAAGGGGGAGGTGAAGAGGACCAGCTGGTTCTGGCCGGCGGCGGCATAGTTGATGGAGTCGAACAGGGGCGCGTAGATGACGTCCTGCGCGGCGAGCGCGGTGCGGTGGGCGTTGAGTTCCTCCTGGGTGAGAATGGGACGGCCCAGGCCCATCATGGCGAGTCCGAGACCGGCGGCCGGGTGGAGCGCGTACCACAGCAGTCCGACGAGGGCCAGCAGGCCCAGTAGAGCGAACAGGCGCTCGGTGCGGTTGAAGGCACCTTTGGCGCAAAACAGGCGGCCCAGCATGGTGGTGTGTCCTATGATGTTGGAAGTTGGCGGTTGAGGTTGACGCGCCCCGGAGCGCGGGGGTTGTCGGCACCGGCTTGCGATGGGCCGGTGCCGACGCTTTGAAGTCACATGCTTTCGGAATCGTAGCCGTTGAAGCCGCCGAAGCCGCCCAGGGAGCGCATGTAGGCGCCCATCTGCCTGGCGCGGATGGGAGAGGTGGCGGCGCCGGCGCCCGCTTGGCTCAGGATGGAGGCGGGGTTCATGTAGGCGCCGAACCGGCCCATGCGGGGGGTCATGTAGGCGCCCATGCCGCCGCCCACCATGGCGGTGGACTGTCCGGAATAGGCGGGCATGGCGGGGCGGTAGTCGCCGAAGTCGGCCAGTCCCGAGAGGCCTTTGATGGAGGTGCCCAGGGTCGGGGCGAGGGCCTGTTTGAGTCCGGAATAGGCGACCACGATTAGTCCGCCGGCGGCAACCGCCTTGCCGGTTTCACGACCGACGACTTTACCGGCCACGAGCCCGACACCGATGGCGGCGGCGGCGCGGGCGAGGACGTTGAACCAGCCGGTCTGCAGGGTGGCCGGCAGGTAGGGGCTGGCGTAGGCCATGGCGACATCGGTCAGGACCGCGCCCGTGGCACCGACCAGGGCACCGGTCACCTGGTGGGTGATGTTGCCGCGGGAGAGCTGAAAAGGATTATGCCGGCGATGACGGCGGCTGCGATGGGGGTTGTGGGCGCGGCGCCGGGAGTGGTAGCGGAAGCGATTGTGCTGGCGCTTGGCGTGGGCTTTGCGGCGTCTGGCCATCGGGTTCACCGTCAGAATCGTGGGGAGCACACAGGAGCTCCTCGGCAGGTGCTCCGTTGTGCTGCGGCAACGGTGAACAGACAGCCGGCGGGTGGGAAGTGGCGTAGCGCGGCCCGGCGAGTCGCGTTATGTCATATCAGGACTTTTGCTGTCAAGATGCGCGTCTAACGTAATCGCGCCCCACGGCTCGGCTAATGGAGCCCGGACGAACCGGGAGCATTTCGCCTGACGATCCGAATCAGGGTGTATTGAGCGTCGCCATCAGATCCGTGATGGCTGTGGCCGGATCCGCCGCCGCGACCGCCACCACCGCATCATTGGACGCATCCGAGATGAACCCATCCTTGGTGATGGTGAACACCTCGTAGGTGTCCGTGCCGGTCAGCGGGGTGCTGTCGGTCCAGGTGACCTGGGGTCCGGTGGTGTTGGGGGCGAGCACCTGGATTTCGGTGCCGTTGCGACGCAGGGAAAAGTGATCGATATCGGTCACGGCGAGCGGAGCGCCGGATTTGCGGGCGTTGGGCTGGGTAAAGGTGCCGGTGACGTTCACGGTGAGTGCTCCAATCTGAGGCGAGGGGTGTGGAATGACAGTGACCTTGCGGAAGGCGAGGTCATGGATACGCCGCGCCGGGACGTAGGGGTCATGCCAGTGGCGCCCGCGGTGCGGATGACCGACATGGGATAGGAATTCGATCAGGCTCGGCAACACGGTCTCCCGGGCGAGGCGGAGGTTGACTGTACTACAACGCTCATTTCAATAATCTGATCCGTCCGGTTTTTTCATCGTAGTCGATCGCTTCACCCCGGATATTGAAATCCACGATGCCGCGATCGGTGAATTTGAATGAGGTCCCGAGCAGGAACAGCTGCCCGCGACGTTCGCCGACGGCGAACACGGGACGGGACCCGGGCGCGAACACGTGGCGTGCCTTGACCCGCTGGCCATCGCGGACGCAGTCATATTCCAGCGCATTGACATGTCCGATTACCGCGAGCTGATCCGGGATCAGGATGTTGAGCGCGCCCTCGCGGGTGAGCCAGCGCTCTCCGAGGCGGATGCCGGTGCGCAGCACCTTGCGCGTGACCGTGCCGCGGAAGCGTTCATAGAGCTGCCGTGCGCTCAAAACCCGATCCGCGGACAGGGTTTCACCGGCGCCCCTTTCTGAACAGGTAGGCGCGCAGCCACGGGGGAATTTTTCCCGGGGGAGGCCCGGATCGCCCGCGTGCCGGATTGGATTCGCGCGGCGGACGCACCGAGAGCATCTGTAATACGTCGATGGCTTCCACGTCGCCGGCTCTGGCGCGTCGGTTGAGTTCGGCGACGAAGGGTCCGACCGGTTTTCCCTCGCGCTGGTACTGGCGCACGCGGACTCCGAGCTGAAGGGTGCCCCGGTCGCGCAGGGTGAGTTTGCGTCGCATCGGATCAATTTCCCGTGACCGGTATGGCCGGCCAGTTACCGTCGGAAGTCTGTGTCCCGAGCTGGTAGACCTGACCGGCCCAGAGCACATAGTAATTGCCGTTGGCGTCCAGGGCCGTATTGCCCGCGCTCATGAGGCTGGCCGCGACCTGTGAGCCGGACGGGAAGGTGATGTAGCCGGTATCGATGGCGGCGACCGGCTGCAGAGTGGCCCAGAAGCTGTTGGCCGCGCTCACCTGGGCGCCAGTCACGGCCGGTACCGCCGTGAGTATGGAAGTCAGGATCCCCGGTTGCAGGGTCGAGGGTGCGAAGCTGACCCCCGGCACCGCCACATCCAATGCCGCGGGGGTATAAGAGACAGGACTCAGGAAACCGCCCGGCCGCGCCGGGGCATTTCCAGGAGCAGGAGTGTGGGCTTGCGCGGTGTTCTTAAAGAGGCTGTAGAGCAGGTACCCACCAAAGCCCAAGCCGGCGGCGAGCATCAGGGAAGAGTGCTTCGAGGAGAGGGCACGGGTGCGTTTCATTGCAGCCAGCTCCCGAAAGCGACCTGTCGGGCGGCGCTCGGACTGGCGAGCGCGTTCGCGACCCGCGGCGGCATCGAGCCAAGGGTCTGTTGGGTCTGATACCACTGATAGAAGAGATATCCCCCGACGCCCAACAGGCCCAACCCGAGCAGTGTTTCGATTTTCATGATCCCCACGTTCCCGGGTTGGTGACCCCGAGTTCAGCTTGCAGGGGCGCCTGACCGATCTGGGACGGATCGGTGATCTGCACGGCGGGCCAGTCCCCTTGCGCGTTGGAGGGTTGCAGCTGCAACAGCAATCCGTTCTGGGGTGAGGCCACGTAGACGTTCCCTAAGGAGTCTTGTTTGACGGTCAGCCGCGAGATGGGGACCTTGCCGCCATCCGGAAAAATAACATTGCCCAGGGTAGGCATGTTGGATGCGGGGATCATGGCAATCCACAACGTGGCCAAGGCATCCGCGATCGGCTGCGTGAGCGGTTTGATGGCATCCGGAATCCTCGGGATGGCGCTCGCGATCTTGTAGATGATATAGCCGGCGATGGCGAGAACCCCCAGGAGCACATAGTCCTGGCTCTGGCTGGTACCTGAACGCGAACCCAGTGACTTAAGCATGCCAGCCACTCACGGGGATCGCGGGCGTGCCCGGCACATCCGCGCCCAGTCGCGTTTCCAACATCGGAATAGCGATGTTGAAAGGTAAAAGTCTGTTGTTGAAATCCGCCAATGCATTGGTACCGGGAACATAACCCTTTACACTCGAGTATTTATAGGCAATCGCGGCATTGATCGCGCAGAAAAGCCCGTAACCGAGGCCCCAATAAACCAGTGTGCGGGTTTTCACTGTATCTATCTCTTTTTACCACCCAGGGAAGCGAGCACGAGCGCCAGCGCACCGACACCCACGACAATGAACAGCGTGGTCTGCGCGGACGCGGCCAGCCCGATGTTGGCCGTCGGCGCCGGCAGGCCGTAATTGACCGGATTGGTGGGGATCATCGGCAGACCGGCCTGAGCGCGTGCCAGGTTGGTATTGAAAATGGTCTGTGCATCCTTGATCTGGGTGGCCCCCAGAAACGCGGTGGTGGCGGCGGTGATGGCCCCGCCGACATCGGACAACCAGGACGGGGACGCGGGTTGCGCGGGAGTGGCCGCGGTGGTCTGTGACACCGGGGCCTGCGTCGGGTCGTTGGCGGCGGCGATCGCCTGGTTGGCGCTCGAGAGGTCGATCGAGGAAGGGTCGAAACTGACACTCAGGAGTCCGGAGTCATCGCCGAAGTGTCCGACTCCATAGCGTCCGAAGCCTTGAGCCGCCGGCGAGGCCATCGTGGCCGCCGGCACGCTCGCGGGGGCACTCGTGGCGCCCGGGGTGTACCTTGAGGCCGCATCCAGGATTTTCCGGGAAATGGCCGGCGGCCAGGCGGCCTCGGTCCAGAGCAGAAATCCCTTCATCCCGATGGCGCGGGGTTTGGCCAGCGCCCGCTGGATACGCAGTTCGGTAACCTTGGCATCGGTGGTGGCGGCAGTAGCGGGCATGGGCGAAAATTCCTATAAATTACCGTCTGTTAAGACCCGTCTGTCAGGACGACCGGGAGGAAACAAAGACTGAAAGGATGAGCAGTCCCGCGCCGATCAGCCAGACGGACGTGGGGACGGAGCTTAAGCCCGCGGTGACCGGATTGGCGAGACCGGACAGCATCGATGAGGTCACCGGAAGGCTGCCCGCGGGGCTGTTGTACACCGGAACAAGCTGTCCGTAGGCGTTGCGGGCATAGGAGATGGGCGCGGGCGCGCCGCCTTGCGCGACCCGTGCCAGTTGCGCGTTCAGCACGGCCTGCTGAGTCTGGGCCTGTAGCTGGGCTTGGGTCGTGGTAGCCTGGGATTTAAAATACGCCCCCGCGGCCGTGGCCGCTGCCGACAAGGTGGCCGGTGCGAGGAGGGCGCTGGCGACCTTGCCGACGGCACCGGCCACGGAAGCCGCCCCGGAGCCGATGGAGGACCAGAAGCTGGCATCCGTGCTCGAGCCGCTGTCGGGGCTGGCGAGTGTGCCGCCGCCCAAAGCCTGGTCGATGCTGCCGCCCACGTTGGAGGCGATGGGGATATCGAGCGCGCCGGCGGTGTCGACGGGGGCGAGATCGGGGCTGAAATCGGTTAAGGCCGCCGTATCGATGGCGCTGGTGGTATCGACCGAGACATCGGGGATATCCAATCCGACATCTTGCAACGGCACATCGTCCCCGAACAACCCGAATCGTCCGAACGGTGAGCTTTGCAGGGCGCTGGTTTTCGCCAGCAGTTGCCGGAACAGTCCCGGGTGCATGACGGCCAGCCACGCGGACAGCTTCAGGGCATTGGCAGGGGTGATGCGTGCCATGGGTCAGCTCCGACGGCCCCTGGGCATGCGCACTTTGCCGTGCGGACGGGCGGTAGCGAACATGACCAGCACCACCGCTCCGATCCCGCTCCATGTCACCCAGGAGGGCAGTCCGGCAATTCCGGCTGCTTGGGGAGTGCCCCCCGACGGCTGCGCCGCGGCAGTTCCAGGACCCGGCTGCGCCGGGACAGATGCGGGCGTCGGCGCGTAGTAGGGCGCGGTCGCGGTGTTGTAGAGCTGTTGCTGGGCGCTCGTGAGCGAGGGTGCGGGCAACGCGCTCGAGTTTTGAACCACACCCCCGTTCACCGTCCACTGCGCACCGCTCGTATCGGTAAGCACCCCGGTGAGCGGAGTCATGGTGGCGCCATTCCAGGAGTACACCGCGGCGTTGGGCCCCTGGTAGGCTGCCATCCCGTTGGCCTGTCCCACCGGATTAAATCCCGCCGGCACAGCCACGGTAGTCTGTAAGGGTGCGGGAAGATTCTGGACTGTACCCCCCGCGGGGGGCGCCGCGGGGCTTTGGACGGGTGCGGAGGACAGGCCCGTCCAGCCGTTCGCCGTCCACTGGTACCAGTTACCCGGGTTATTCTGCAGATAGACCTGGCCGCCGTTCAGGAGACCTAAAACAGTCCCGCCCCCGGTGCCATCCCACGCGCCATCGATATAGACCGCGGTTCCGCCCGCTCCCGGTGCGGTGCCAAAATAGAACGTGTGTCCCTGACCCCGGATGCCCGTTCCCGCGCCGGGTGTGGTGCTCGAGCCATCCGCCGTCAATAGTGTTGTTGGGATCGCCGGAGCATTCTGGGAACCGCCGCCGGCAGGGCTGCCGCCGGCAGGGGCCGACGTGCCGGTCCAGCCATTCGCGGTCCATTGGTACCAGTTGCCCTGGTTGTTCTGGAGGTACACCTGACCGTTCAGGAGTCCTAATCCCGTCCCGCCGCCGGTACCGTCCCATTGTCCGTCGATATAGACGGCGGTCCCGCCCGCGCCGGCGGCGCTGCCGAAATAGAATGTGTGACCCTGCGCGCGGATCGCCGTGTTGGAGCCGGGTTTGGCGACGGATCCGTCAGCGGACAACACGGTGGCGGGAACGGCTGGATTCGTCACGGGACTTCCTGGCGGCTGCGCCGCGGCGCTCGGGGACGGTGATGTCGCGACACTCTGAAGCGTGAATTTCGGCAGATCCGTGAACGGGTAATCCCCGCCGATCGCGGTCCAGTTGCCCTGCATGCCGGCGACATAATCGGCGATCATCCCCATGATCAGGAGATTGATCAGGTCCGCGTGCGGGTCCGCCATGGGCCCGAAACCCCACGAGTCGATCCAGGGCTGCACGATCCGTGCCATGATGGTTTGCGGCGTATCGCCCGCGGTGATCTGCCCGGATCGGGCAGCCTGATAGATCTTTGTCATCAGATCGGTAACGAAGCGTTGTTCGCCCATCCGGCCGTACTTTTTATAGATCGGGATATTGGTATGGATATCCAGATCGAACAGTCCGGCGAGCGGCAGATACTTGTTGGCCATGTTCAGGACCGCTAGGCGGTTCTGCTGCCACAGGGCGACGGCCTGATCGAAGTTGCGCTGCTCGGGATCGCGTTTGTTGAGCGAGCCCGCGATCGATCCACCGACCGCGCCCAGGATCGCGCCGATGGCGGTCCCGATGACCGGAAAAACCGATCCCACGGAAGCCCCTGTCGAGGCCCCCTGCGCCGCGCCGGACGCGCTACCGGTGAGTCCGAAATACCCGAACCCATAACCCCGTTGACGGGCCTGACGTAATGCCCCCCGCAAGGGCGCGAGCGGGTGCGCTTGCGGATACAGCAACCGTTGTTTGCGCGCGATCGGTGAAACGGTAGTCATAAAGACTTCTTTAATAGGCTCCCACGCAGTGGGCTAGATGTGCCAGGGCATGATCACGCGGATGCCGGGGGGGCGCCAGCCGGGGCCTTTGCCTGCGACGATGGTTTCGAGCATCAGCCACCCATCCAGGAAAGGCGGCAGATTGCCGCCACGCAGCGGCCCGAAGCGGACGGCGCCAAGGACGTGGGAATAGGCCGGTGGTTGTCCTGGCACCTGCGGCGCGCAACCCGGATCCCAACCCTGGCCCAGACCGCCGACGGCGAGGAGCTCTGTTTCAAAGCCCACTGACTCGAGCATTGACAATAAGAGAACGGTTTTGTCATCGCAGTCCCCGACACCGCGTAGCAGGGTTTCCGGCGGGGTGCGCACGAGCTCCGTCTCGCGTGGGTCATAGAAGTAAGCGATGTGATCGCGTACCCAGCCTTGCAGCGTGGCGATGGCCGTCCTTTTCTGCGTCCGCATGTCCGTGATACCTCCCGCGCGCAGCACCGCGGTGGCGGTATTGAGCGTGGTGAGATCGGTGCGGTATTTACGGATGAGGGCCGCCATCAGTTTCAAGGTCTTGCGGACGGCATCCAACCCGTTATCGGTCACGGGCAGGGAATCGGACAAGGCGATGGAACCCAGGCTGGACAGCATGGGGAACTATCTTATGTAAAGTGTCGGGGTTACGTCAAAAAAGAGTGCCTGTCAAGGGCGCTTTTCTCCACTCACCGGTGACGTAGCACCTTCTATCTCGGGATACTTCTCACCGCACATCGGGCAGAAGGTCGCAAATACTTGCATCGGTCCCGTGCGCTTCTTTTTGTCGATACGCGCCGTGGGTACAACCATGCGCCGCTCGAAATTGCCGGTTTTCATGTTGATGGTGTCACACAGATCGACAGCCGTGTTGTGCTCGCGGAGCAATCGATTGACCTTCGTAAAGCAGTCACACATGCTCACCGCTCCCGTTCTCAGGCGGCACAGCCTCGGCGGAAGTCCAGTCACCCTGGCGATCGGATCGATGCCCGGAGGCTTTCTCAGCGCGACGGTGGGCACCCACTGTCCAACCGCAATTGAGACACTGATTGTCGGGCGGTGATAGCTTGAATTCGAAGGTACATGGCGAGTCGGCTCGCTTCGGCTCCCATGAGGGCTCATGAGTCGGTTCCTTCTGTTGCACAAGTTCTTCCTTAAGACACTCAATCATTCCGATGATCTGCAAGCGCAGCGCTTCCAAATTAACGATAGAACCCTCAGGAGGTTGTTGGATACCGAGTGCCTCCAGACAGCCTCGAATGAAATCGCTGGCGGCTTGGTTTTCACGCTCCAAACCGCGCAAATACTCAGGGTCTACGGCCGTGATCGATGCTCGGGTAATAACATCTGACGTCTCGTCCGGTAACACGGTGTTGAGCCAGTTGCGCAGCGCCAGGGCTTCTTCGACATCCAATGCCCTGAAGTCGCACCATACCTGATTACACCCGGAAGCAACTCGCGCGCGGGCTTCCCGGCAATTCAGCGACGGTAATCCCGGTTTAAAATACTGTTTTGAGGTGACCGGAGCATTCATAGTCTGTCCTCGAAGCCGAGTCGTTCACTCGTCTCGTTGAATTTGCTCCGCGTTGCCTCGGCGAGATCGACCCCGACTGCGGTCGCAAGTAAGTCGAGATAAATCTGGACGTCCGCTAGCTCCTTGGCGAGGTCAGCGCGCAACGTCTCTTCCGTCACGCCCGCCTTGTTCCCCGGCAGTCCGTCGCGGATGCGATTGAGCTTCTTGATGACGTTGGCAGCTTCACCGACCTCGCCGACGAGCGCCGTCATCCAATCCGACGCTGACCAAGGCTTGCCGGCATGCCAGTGCTGAGCGCGCTCCCATGAGACGTCGCGCAGCCGTTGAAACGTTAGGTTCTGTTCCGATGTCCGAAGCTTAGACATACTTCACTCCACACCACGGACAATAATGGACCTCAACCTTCAGCGGCTTGCCGCGCTTCCTCGGGTCGACCTTCGCGGTCTGAAGCAGCAGCGCTTCACCTTGCTCAGCTGTGCTGAAGCTCATTGTGAAGCACGTCTCCACATACGTATTACGGGCCGCCAGCGCCTTGTTGACTTGATCGAGGCAGCCGCACGCGTGGATGTCAGGCTTCGGCTTCATCCGCTAAAGACCGCAATTCTGACAGACCCGCATCACTGCCCCCCACCCTGATCCGGTCCCAGATACGGATAACCCTTGCGTCCCATGTGAATCAGCCGGGTACGGGTTTCGATCCGCGGAATGATCCCGGCCAGCATGCAGAGTGTGAAAAAGCCGTGATCCTCACCCTTCCACTCCGCGCTCGGGACAAACTGACTCAACAGGGGACCGGACGGAAAGTAGTCGTAGACCATCCGACCCTTGTGACTGACCTGCCACAGGCGCGGTTGGCCGGCTTTGTCCTCAGCGCTTGCCAACAGAGCGTCCACTTCGGCACGTGGATAGTGTCCCGTCTTCCCCGGATGAATGCCTTGAAGTCTTTCAAACAGATCCCGCCGCACCTCGATCGTGGATCCCCCATCATGCTTCAGCTGTTGCAACCGCTCGAACACGGATCGGTGAATCCGCACGAACCCCATCCCGAGCTTGACCGGCTCCAGTGTGTCGTTCTTGAACGAATACTCAGCCGCCACCAGCACATCCGCCGCGGCCAGATGCTGTTCACTCAAGGGACGGCCGGGAGTCACCTGCGCCAGGGTGATCCGGGACGGACACGGTGGCGCGTGACCCCGTGAGAAACGCGGATCCTGATCCAGTGCCCTCTCCAGATCCTCGGCATAGTCGATCGAACTATCACATGGCTCGAGCAGCAGTTCCATATCGCCTCGGGACGGCACGGTGTCCGAGTCGATACACACCAGCCACTGAAACCGCGAGTCCATGAATTGAGCGGCGATCAGGTTACGCTGCAGGGAAATGTGCGAGCATTCAGTCGGCAGAGTGGTCGCGGCAAACAGTCCGAGCGAGGACAGAAGCCCGCCGGCCAGTTCCGCCATGAGTTTGCCGTCGTAACAGGGAACCGCGACCAGGATCGTACGGGGATCGAGCATGTTATGAGTAGCCTCCTGAGTGATTTTTTCAATAGGGGATTTTTTTTCTGTCCCGGCGATCAGCGCGACAGTGCTTCCACCTTTTCCACGAAACGGATCGCTTCCCGGTGATCGTTGGCATCACGTCCCTGACAACGCGCGTGATAACTCCAGCTCATGGAATCCCCCGTATGCAGATCCTCGCGGATGGCATCGTTTTTAAGAGCGGTCAGTTTCAAGCCGAAACCGTGCAGACGCAGGTCCGGACGTTCGGCGCGGATGGCCCGCAACACCGCGAGAATCGTCGCCGGATCCTTGTTGCGTTTACAGACACTTCCCACTCCCACCCACATGCGCGCCCGCAACCGTGACCCGTACGCGCGCACGTGCGCGGCATATTCCCGCGGCTGATATCCCTGCAGCACCGGCATGACATAGACTCCGCCGATATCGCAGGCCCGCAATGCATCATAACGGGCGATGGTCAGATCCTGATGCTGCATCACCGTCAGTCCCGTCCGCGCCAGCATGTGCGGTTCACACATATAATCCTGGGTCACCGCCGCCAGCAACCGCCCGGTACCGGACCAGCGGCGGATTTCAGATGCGTAAACCTCCACCCCGTTGCGATAGCACCCGTACAGGGAGAGCTCCGTAAAGGCTCCGCTGTCCAGAATCCAGTAACGCGGCCGGAATGTGCGCCGCTGTGCCAACGCCCGCACGGAAATGAAGCAACGCCTGAAATGACGCGCATCGGACGGGTGGTGCAGGCCCGGATAAAAGCACTTCAAACACGGTCACCGGATCGCGCGCGGATGGCGCATGTTACAGATTACCTCTGAACGGCTCGAATTCAGTTTTCAGGATGTCCAGATAATCGCGGAACGCGCCCGGTTGAGTCTCGTTCGGAAAAAGCGCATGGACCTTCAACACATCATGCACCGCCCGCCGCAGGCGCCCCGGATCGCGCACCTCGAACTTCGCCTCATACAGCCAGTCCGACAACCCTTTTCAGGCGATCCACTTCTTCTTCCAACAAGGCGGTGGCGAGTTCTTCCCACGGATCATGGTGACCGCTCAGGGCTTTCACCTCATTGGCGCGAGCCTCCTTGGCGCTCGCCAGGCGCCGCAGCCATCCGGCCAGTTCCCGGGAGGAAACCGAATCAATGCGCTCAGTCCCCATCGAACGACTCCAGCGTACGATCGTTCAAGGAAGTGCCCGGCGGCCGCACCGCGGCGGGCGATACGATCACACCCTCATTCAAGTACATGACCGCCTCTTTGTAGGCCGCACGCCAGCCCATCCAGTAGCCGAACGCGCCAGCGAGCGCGCCACTGCCCGCGCAACACACCAGCAATCTAATCATCGACTTCCCTCCCGGACTGCGGACCGGGTGACTGCAATCCCGCGAACCGGCCATACAGATCGTTCAAACGCCTCTTCGCGTAAACCAGCCGGTTCAAACCTGACAATGCCCGGACCTCCACCCCCTTGCCTCGCTGCAAGGTTTCCATGAGACACAAGGCATCGAGTGCGGTACGTTGGAGCTCGTGCACTTCGCTCTCGAACACCGACAGATGCGCGGATTGGAACTCCACAATGTTTTTCAAGGCCCGCACCGCGATCTGGAACTGCCGCTCGCGCAATGCCGTACGCGTTTTCAGCTTCGTGTGCTCCTTATCAGGACGGGACTGGGCGCGTTTTTTCATAATCGCGCCAACCCCTCATCCCGCGCGACGTTGATGCGCGCCATCTCGGCCGCATTCCCACCTTTGTCCGGATGATGTTGCTGTGCCAGACGTGAATGGGCACGCTCGATCTCCTGCGAGGTCGCATTCGCCGACACGCCCAGGATTGTGAACCACTGCTCCGGCGTGGGCAGCGCGATAAACCCGGTAAAAGCCCGGTCCAGGATCTCAGCTCCGCCATGACGCTCGATCGAACGCATCGCCTCCAGCGTGGCCGCCACCGCCGCCAGGTTATCCCCGACACGGGCATAACCATCAATCGCCATGCAGGACTGTTTTTTATGCTTCTTCCAATACACCGCGACACCCGGATCCTCCGGTTCGCGTTCCCCCGAACGGGGCAGTCCATCCATCCGCAAAGCCACATTCGATGAAATCACCAGAGTATCGCGTCGCACCTTCAGGCGCTCGAGCTCCAGAATGATCCGCGCGCACCCCTCCATCACCGACACCGCCCGATCAAACGCGCTGTGAGGACGCGACCTGCCCCGGAAGCGACCCCGACCACGCTGATGATGAGGTGTACGGCGCCAACCCGCCGGCCAGCACAGCGGATAGGCCTGGATCACCGTCTCAGACATCGGGCAGTCTCAGATGACGCTTCAGATCACAGGACCAGACCATGTCCGCTAAAGACTCCACGGTCAGGGAAATGACATTGAAATAAGTTTTGCTGTCGACCACGCGCTCGAGCACATACAGGCCCGGCTGCCACGGAGCACCCGGCTGCCAACCCGATCCCGTGTATATCTCACGGATCGATTCCAACAACTGACCGTGCGCGAACTGTTCCGCCATGGCCGCAGCCCCGGCAAAAAAGACACTGTCCGTGTCCATCCACAATCGCACATCAGCTGAGCCGGCACCGTGTATATCACGCAACTCAAGCAACATCTCGACAAGGGTTTTCACCCTTCTACTTCCAACAGAATCTTGTCAGACAAACCCATCCGTAATCGATATTCAACCGCTTCACGGACCTGCAGGCTGCTGCGCTGAGTAAGCCCGGTCTGAAAATGAGCCACCTTGGTTTGAATCAGAGAAAGCGCGTTGTTTTTATCCGCCGGAATGTCGGGCTCGAAGCGCACCGTGATCACGATCATGGCGCCGTCTCCACCCGCACAATCACGTGGCCATTCTCGATCGTCCAGGGAGCCAGAAGCCACTGCCGGTAAACCAGTTTGACCGCTCTACCGCTATCCTGCGCGGCCTGAACCTCACGCACACAGGCGGGATCCACATTGAAGGCAAAGACGTTGGTCACCGCATTGCCGCCTTCGTCCTGCCGCATGCCTCCCATGACCATCTCGCCTTCCCAGGATTTCCAGATGATTCCCTTATAGGACAGCTTCGTCACGATACCTGAGCGCGATCCCTCACTGTAATGGGGAGCACACGCGCTCAGACACAACATCAAAATCGCAATCGGAAGTCTCATCGCTGATACTCCCACCGCGACGGCTTCACCGCCTGCAGCACGAATACGAAATCCACCCGGTTGTCCGCCTGGTCGAGCAGCTTGAAATCGCCCCGGTAGATGTCCCGGAAATCGGACATGGAAGTGCGCGTGCGCTCCGGTCCGTCACACTGACGCACATATTCCGCCTGATCCAGAAACGCCATGTGCATCGGCAGGATCGCGCGCCGGTGCGACGGATCCCCCCATAACCCTTCCGAGGACCGCGACGGCACCTCTCCCACGAAATAACCGCCGGGCTTGAGCAACCGCCAGATCTCGCTGAAATGCGCGAAAAAAGCCGACGCATCACCCAGACTGCCCAGGTGCTCGAGCACCTGATAGGCATGGATCTCATCCCAGTAATCCGATTCGAACGGCCGGAATTCCGAAAGCCCGCGCGCAATCCCCCGCCACGGCGTGCTGTTGAGATCACACCAGATGTCCGGATCGCAGGACCGGTTGATATCGACCGTCACCGGACCCCGCGGACCCTGCCAGTGACGCGGATGAGTGATCAAGGCGTTATACCGCTTCTTGCGCGAGCGCCCGCAACCCAGCAGGAGCTCCCGATAGGGCGGGGCATGAAAAGAAGCCTTACAATCGGGTGCGGGCACCCTGTGCTGATCGTCAAAATCACACAAACACTCAGACTCACTCATAGGCTCCGCATACCTCACAACCCCCTTGACTATTGCGGTACTTCACACAAGTCTTATCCCAACACAGCGTTTTGCCCTCCAACCAATCGGCGAAATGCTTCGCCAGACGGTTGATATTGAATATCGTGGATAATCCGTCCACCTCCAGCAGACCGCGGCGTGCCTGATCCAACCCCGGCAACATCCAACTCATGAAGTCCTCCCGGGTAGGCCATTGCAGAGAAGCCCAACAGGTTTCGGCTGCCGGATCGCTATCCATGGCGCGCTCGATCCGGCGGGCATACTCCACAAGATCCGTGACCGTGGCGAACTTATCCCCGCTACGGCACAACGCCCGGACCAGGCGCTCGAGACGGGTTTCCGGCACCGGCAGGGCCGCCTTCAGGACCGAGCTCGCGATCCGGAAAGGATTCACCTCGGACAGATCCTGCAATGACACAGCGGGATTGACCGCGGAATCTGAAGGTTCCTCGGCATCGATCAGCACTTTCTGCGCTACCGCGCTGCAATTATCACAGCGCGCATACGCCACGGCTTCCAGTCCCGTCAGGACAAAACATGGGCTATAGGCGCCCGCGATCTCCTCGATCCTCGCGACCGGTCCCCAGGACTTCGCTCCACACAGCTGACAGGCTTTCATTTAAGAACGCTTCTCCACACGCACGCGCGCTTTTTCAATCACCACGGGACCGAAGCACTTCGGACACCGCGGCGCCCGCGCCGTGAAACGATGCTGACACTGAACACACCTCACCTCCACCACCGCCGCGACATTCATCTCTACTCCTGATTCAGTCGTCTGCATCGTCAGCCCCACCGCCAGCTGACCCTTGCGCAACACATTCAATGCCGCAAGACACGTCTCCCGATCAGCGGCCGTCAAGGCAGTTGCGTCCACCAGAGCGGCCATCGCTTCCCGAATGCGATCCGGATGCAAAGGCGCTCGCGCACCGCTCATAAACTCTCCAATCTGTCCGGCTTCGGATCATCCTTTAATTGCGGACGACACAGCGCCAGACTGCTGCTGGATAAATCACGTTCCTGAATCTGACGTCTGGACCAGGTGAGACTGCGCACCGACCAATCCGTCAGGGCCCGCAGACACCGCTCATGCGAGGGCCCGCGCCAGATGATAAAACCGCCCGCATCCTCACCCTGGCTGACATACAGACCCGCGACCAACACCCAGACCACGGTATTCATGAAACAGACCCCTTTTAAAACCCGCTCCCGCGAGTGTGACACGCACCGCCGTTCACCGTGTCAGTGATTGAACTTATTTCGAACCTAAATCATCACCGCGGACATTTCCCCATCCCCACAGCGCCGCCTGCTCGAGCGCGATCGCGATCCGTTTCAACGAATCTTCCGCATTCAGCTTCTGCTCCCATGCCTCGATCCGCGAACGCGCTGTTTGAAGCTCAACCGCGCAGTTCAGACACAAAAACGATTCCGCTGAAAGCTCACCACGCTCATTGCGCAGATCCTGCGCCAGGCGATTCAACAACACGACACTGTCGGATTCAGCGCCCATCAGGGCTCACCATGCATTTTGCCCCAATTGCCAAAAGCTGTTCCCGGATACCGAACCGGGTGATGTGATGACTGATGATCCCATCCCCGCTACGCAACGCCCGTATGAGCTCAATACGTTCCGTCCCCAACTCCAGGTACACCACCACATCCTGTAAACCCTCATGAGGCGCCGCATGGAACTCGGACTCGAGCGAAATCCCCTCGATCTCACCTAACAATCCCACCAGCTCGGCATGGGTCAGGAGCCTGTCCATCAATCCCCCATCAGACTCGGAATTCTGGTCGGTCGCTGCACTTCCTCAACCGACCCGGCCACGGACCGTGTCGGGAGCGCGGCCGATGACACCGCCAGCACCGGCGATCCACCCCGCGCGGGGGATGCACCCTGCGCGGGAGCCGGCTGCGGTGATGTCCCACCCGGTGCATCCGCCGACACTCCCAACTGCCTCAGAATATAAGTCCGTACCGCGGTAAACCACGGAACCAGATCCTCCCGGTTCAGGCGCGGCTCAAAACCCATCAGCTGACCATACCAGTCGCCACGCGACAGCAATCCCGCCACGGTCTGAGGCTCAACACCTTCCGGGAGCTCCTCCAGAAACAACGCCGCGTACACCTCCGGATCCCGACCCTTCACGGCCGCATGACCCATCCGCGCCAGCTGCTCTTTCAACCACGGCACATGCGGCAATAAGGACAACATACTCACCTCACCGTTGACGGTGGTGGCAGGCGCCAAGCTCGCGTCCGCAGTAACGGCAGATCCGACGGAACCCCCGCTGTTCGAATCCCGCAACCCGGCAGTGGACCTCCCGGGGACAGAAACCGGGTGTCCCGGCGCGGCCGGCGGCCCCGGATCGATCCCCCGACGCTCCCGGCGTGACACCGACTCGGGCACCATGATCAAGGGTGTCTGAGGTTGCTGCGGCGGTAACTGACCATTGACGGGATCGATCACCGGTTGCACCGCCGTCACCGTCATGGGCAGGCTGCCGGACCCGTTCGCCCGAGCCTGAGCCAGACTCGCCTCGATCATCCCCCCCACCGCCGGTCCCGCCGACTTCGTGAACTCCTTGATCACGTCCAGCCATCCGGTATCTCCCCCGCCCGCCTTCTCGCCCGCCATGTCAATCAACATGGGCAATACCTTGTTCATCAAACCCGCATCACCCGAACCCTGCAGGGCCTTCAGCTGCGTCAGCAACGTGATCGGATCCGGTCCCTTCATGGCCGCGATCAATGGCATGTAGTCCACCCGCTGACCCCCGAACAGGCCCCCGAGCGCGGTAATCGCCGCGGGCCCCAGAGTCAACAGCAACTGCATCCGCTCATTACGCCGTTTCTCATCCCGCTCCTCACGCTCCTGCCGTTCACGCCGTTCATCCTCCCGCCGCCGCTCGTCCCGACGTTCCTGTGCCGTCAGAAAACCCTGGATATCAAACGCCTGGCCTTGCGAGGCCACCGGTAAAGACTGGTTCACCCCTTCCACTCCCGAGGGCTTGCGCTTGGCATCCCCCGAAATCTGCAACGTCTTGTGCGCCATGTAACGACCCGCCCGGAATCCCTTACACCAGAAAGTGCCACCTCCGAACCGGTCACGCATGCGCTCGATCGTCATCAGATGATTCGGCCAGGTCTCCAGATACCCGTTCAGCTCATCATTCTCATGCCCGGTACGCGAGATGCGCCACTTGACCTGATCCCCGGCATCCATGGCGCGCATCGCTTCCAACGCATCCAGCGTGGCCCGCTCGGCTTCCTGCCGCTCCGTCTCCAGTTCCGATTGCAACGCGCCCACCGCCGCGTAACTGCCCACCTGGATCTCATCGCGGAACTCCGCATGATCCGGATCAATCGCCAGGGGACCTTGACCCTGTGGCGGGATCCGATCATTAAAATCAGGATCGGAAGAAGGTCCGACAGGATCCGCGGTGCTTCGGGATGTTTTTGCCATGGACTTCTAAATATGAAACAATCGAAATTATGCGCTTTCGCTGCCCGATTTCGGGCAGAATAGACCACATTTTTCGTTCAATCGCATCATCGGATACCGGAACGTCAGAGCCGGACCCTGCGGTGTCGGCAATACCACCGGCAGCTTAGGTAGAGCTTCGCACTGCACAATCTCCCCCATCACCGCCAGATCACGCACCCGCATCCCGTGCGCGCAGTTCGCGCAACAGCGCAGCTCCGGGGCGAACTGCGCCTCGATCAGACTCGAAAAAGTCGTTGATTTTTCAATCATCCGCAATACCTTAACACCCAACACTCAACACCGAATCGGCGGGCCGAAATTTAGACTAACGCCTCGGCTCGGGCGATTCATCGCGCCTTACGGCGTGAAGATTGAGACTCTGAAACCTCCGCGGCCGTCGCCGCATCCGGGGACACCGCCGCATCCGATCCCGGGTCCGATGCCGGCGGACCCGAAAGCGTACGCACCCCATACTGACCCGCCAGGGCCTTCAACCGCGCGATCGGATCATCCTTCGACTCCGTCTGCGGAATCAACCGCTGTACATCCCACTCATAACCCGTCATCGAAGGCTTGTCCGCCGGTGCCGTCCTCATCCCCACCCGGAACGCGATCGCGATCCGCGCCTTGGAATCGGCTTCCTGCGCATTCTTGAGCGCCGTATACAACACCGAATCCATCACAGGAATGAAACACACACCCGAATCGCAGATGATCTCACCCGTGTCACAGTGCGTCGCCTGAAACTGCCCCTTGAACTGCACCGAATCCTGCTTCGTACCCGTCTTATCCTGCTTGATCACAGCCGCCATCACCGTCCCCCACAGGTCATATAAGGCCCGCGGCGCCACGGGCCGTTGCAACTGCAGAAGATTGATCCCCATCAGCTCAGCAACCGCTTTGGGAGTGATTTTCCGAACGAACGGAATGACGGATGCGGACGCGCTATTCATACCAGAAAACCTCTTTTGAAATGAGACCCCGGACACGAACACGCAGCTTATGCCAAATAAATATGAGGAGCAAGCTCGTTTAAAGAGCCTTTCTTATCTTCGGGCGCAATCCGGATATCTTTCACCGTCCTGCGAATGCTCCTGTTAATGAAAATAGGCTCCTGACGCGTTACGGAATACGTAGGCACCTGCGGTCTGTAAATCACTTCCGCACCCCGCGCCAGATCCGCAATACGATCCGGACCATCGATCATTTCATGAAACGCAACCCCTTTGCTCGCAATCTTCCAGGACGGATTTTTTTCACCGGGTACGTACGCTTCGGGCGCTCCCGCGCAATGAAAAGCATAGAGTTTTTTGCCCGCGATGGCGAATTGATCAAAATTTCCTTCATCTTTCCACTTCCCCAACTCTTTTCCGTAATCAAGAGACTGTATCTGTCGCGCGGCAACCGAATCCGTATCGCAATAAATCACTCCCCCACAACGGGATAGAGCACGGAATAGATACGCACGGACATATCCCGTGATCGATGCGGCGGTCGCGACATTATAATATCTCCAACGCCCCTTAAGGTCCTCGAGCTGATCCTGAGTGGGCTTACGTTCCAGCAACCATTTCTCTTTCCCCCACCCTTTATATTCCTGATATCCCTTCGCTTTCCAACTCTCAATCGTATCCGAGGTCGCGATCAGATACTCGGCATAGTTCGCAGGATCGGCCCCGAACTTGCCATACAACGAATTCATGAAATACTTCCCGAAAATCTTCCCGGCCTTGTCCCCGCGCGCGTCTGCTTCCATGCGCGCGTAATAGTGATGCTCAATGTAATCTTTAAAATTCACCGTCTGATCAAAACTCAAAACCTCTTCAATATGAATATTCGTGACCGCATCGCACTCGAGCGCCGCCAGGAGCTCCCAACCCGTCACACAATACTCCCGCATCCGGTTGCGACCCCGCCGCACACCCGTCCCCTCATCGTCCGGAAAATAAAGCTCGCGCGTGTCCGGATCCCGCCACGGAAAACATCCCCGCGCCGTCGCCTTCAACCGCACCAGACACGTCCGCAATTGCTCCTCAGCACGCGGTAACCGCCGACTGTGACACGGCACCGGCGAGATCGGATGCCGCTCCAACATCGCGAACGGATAAGCTGAATTGATATCCGCCACTTTAAAAGCCGTGCGCAACACACCGGATTCGAAACACTGCACCCGACCCCCATAATAAAAAGGACGACACCGCTCGAATTGAGCCTTCGTCTGCCGCGGCGCCTTCCCCTGAAAATGATGCTTCTCCCAGTACGCCATCGACGAACCCGCCTGCGTCAGACGCTTCCCATACTCGCGCCGGTACCGGTCCACCTGATCCCACAACCCCACACAGTCCTGACGCAGATATAAGGAAATCTCCCGCCGTACCGCCGGAATGTCCCGCACCTCCGGCTCCATCTTCGCGTAATCAATCTCCTGCTTCACCCCGAAATCCGACAACCGCGTGTTGGGAAAAATGTTGAGACTGTCCCTGAATTCAGCCTCCCCGATCCTGAAACGCGCCAAGCGCCCGTTGATCAACATCACCGGTTCGTCCGTATTCATATACGCACGCAACGGGTGGTAATCAAACTTGCCGCCATTGTGCGCGTAAAACAACACCTTGCGTGAGCGCACATACGCAATCACCTCCTCGATCGTCGCGAACTCAACATACTCCCCCGTGATACCGTTATAAAAACCGTGAACAAAAGGCTTCGGGATACGCCCGATCCCATGACACCTGTGACACGCACTGTCCGTGCAATGGTGAAAAGGATCCGTCTCCGTATCGTACGTCTCCATCTGACGGCTCGCGCGCTCGAGAGCTCGACACCCAGCCTGACCCGCCGCCCGCATCACCCGGCGACGCGAACGATCCGCCTCCAACCCCGCGCATACCCCCGATAAAATAATCACGCAAAACGACCCGGTAATTCAGGTCTGACCGTGCCACGACCCCTACACACCGCACATGTCTGATACTCAATATCCCCTACCCGGGGACGCGGCTTTAACACCGCCAACCCGCGCCGGATCCGATAAAAATTCACCAGCTGCTCCGCTTTGGTGGCCCACGCAACCCGACCCGACCCGTGACACCCCTCACACGACGCCTCGAACAGATGCGCCTGACGCACTTCCAACGGCTGCCGATGCCCGTGCCACTGCCTCACAACAACACCCGTTGCGGATGCTCCAGCTGCTTCCTCAACCGTTTCTTCAAACCGCGCGCCTGATTCTCAATAGACGTGTTCTCCCGCACCGTCAACAACCGCAGATGATCCGGTCGCCAACAATTCTTATAAGAACACAACCCCTCCTCAATCCGATGATCCACCGTCATCCCTTGCGGTATCGGCCCGTTCACCAATGCCCAGGCCACCCGATGCACCCACATCCCTTGCGGATTACGGTACCCCTTCACCCGTACACTGATCCGCCCGTACCCATCCTCCGATGTCGCCAACACCCAGCACCAACACTCTCCCATCTTCGCCGTATTGCTCATGATCCGATCCATCAGATTCCGATATCGCGATCGCTGAGTCATTTCGCACGCCTTGGCTTTTGAGATTTCTTCAGACGCTTCGGGAACTTCGGAGGCTTCAACGACTTCAACGGCTTCGATTTCTTTTTACGTGACCGCGACTTCTTCCGCGACTTCTTCCGCGACTTCTTCCGCGACAAACGCGCTCGAGCCAACCGCCGCTCGTACGCGGACCGCTCATACTTACGGCGCCGCTCATCACGCAACCGACCCTCCCGGCGAGCCTTGAACTCGTCCCCCGTAAAACGAACCCCGATCAACATCCCCGCAAAATCCGTCGCCCGCTCGTATTCCTCACCCCATTGCTGCATCAGCTGCACCAAAAAGTGCTTCGGCACCGCGGAATACACCGGACCCCGATCCGTGAGCAGCCGGTAATAAGCTTCCTCACCCGCACGGGTGCGATCCGGAATGATCCGAACCAGCACCCGCATGGCCGCGATCATCTGCTCCCACGGATGCACCGTACCCAGAAAACGCGCCATCCGCATCCCGCCAGGCGTTGTGGATTCAATCCCGGGTTGAAACCCCAGCACCTCCCGGAAAAGATAATCCCGGTGCACTAGGCGCCCACCCTTCACCGGCTGCACCACCTCGGCGCGGACACGCTCCTCAAAGATCCCACGGCCCATGGCCGCCGCGATCGGCACACGCTCCACCACATACCGCACCCGTGCCTTGCGGGTATTGGCATAGATCACCCAACGCTGTTGAGGATGCCGCCTCTCGTCCCGGCTCACCTGAGAGGTATGCAGCTGTAGCGCATGAATCTGATCAGACGTGCGCGGACGCGCCAGGGTGTAGAGCTCGTGATACTCGCCCGAGGTCAGACGATTGGCATCGCTGATATAGCCGCGGAGCTCCTCGATACGGGAATGAGGCCAGTGCTTTAAGAGCCGAACGTCGAAGCCCCGTTCGGGAGTGAAACCGGCATAAAGTTTTCGAACCAGCTTGATGCCATCTCGAAAATATTGCTGCTGAGAAAGTAAAGACCCTTTCGATTTCGCGCTGGTGACCCAGGACGAAAACGATTTTAGGTATTTGACAGGTTTTGATTTCGAAACAGATTTGCGAGCGGAAATAGAACGCGTGCGCGATTGCGAGCGCTTTTGTTTTTTAGCCATGCCGGGAGACCCGCCCGAAAGACCCTGGAAAGCGGTCGGAATGTAGCGCGGATGGGGGGATCGGAAAAGGGCTTGACGGGGAGGGGAATACATGCTAGGCGGGGGTTACACAACCAGGATCGATGTTTGCCGGGTCCATAG
>Ga0307471_100000178_pt1 | contig 31826 bp, 23 predicted proteins | sample atmos_gasesAM3C__2_FD_204566 | JGI IMG/M metagenome (GOLD analysis project Ga0307471, IMG submission 204566) | Hardwood forest soil microbial communities from Morgan-Monroe State Forest, Indiana, United States - atmos_gasesAM3C_515 | ecosystem: Environmental > Terrestrial > Soil > Temperate... | reverse complement strand
TGGGCTGCCCGATTTTCCGGCGAACCCAGGATTGATTTTACCCGCAGTTTAAGGAAAACTGCTCCCGGCATGCAGCACGTTACCGCGTTCTCAAGTCCGCAAACGGTTCCCGCTACGCCTGCGGTCGCGCGAAAGCCTGGCTTGTGGATTTTAGACAGTTGGCGCGACCTGATCTTGTACGTTTGCACGCCGCTGGTCATTCTGCCGATCTTCCTGCTGGCACAGGCGCGTTGGAGTGCGCAAGACATCTATCTTTTCGTCGCTGCATTTGGCGCGATGGGTCACCATTTACCGGGAATGATTCGCGCTTATGGCGATCGCGCCTTATTCCAACGCTTTAAATGGCGCTTCATTTTTGCGCCGATTTTTTTGGTTGTCGTGTGCGCGGCCTTTTCCATCTGGGACCTCAAAGGAATCGTGCTGGTAGCTTTTGTCTGGGGCGTTTGGCATGGCATGATGCAAACCTACGGGTTCTGCCGTATTTACGACGCCAAAGTCGGTTCGTTTGCCCAGCTAACGCGGCGTTTGGATTTCGCATTGTGCGGGATCTGGTTCGCCACTGCCGTCCTGCTCTCACCGCAGCGAATGACCGACACACTCGAAACTTATTATTCCGCCGGTGGACCATTCATCCCGCCTGCGATGCTCCGAACTGCGCAGCAAGGGTTGCTGGCGGTGGCGATCGCAGTCGCGGTATTGTTCCTGGCGAATTATGTCTGGTCGTGGATTCGCGGACAGCGACCAAGCCCGGTGAAGCTCGTGCTTCTCGTCACGAGCATAACATTTTGGTGGTACTGCAATAACATCGTGGCCAGCGTTCTCGTCGGCATTGCTTTGTTCGAAGTCTTTCATGATGTCCAGTATCTCTCGCTGGTTTGGATTTATAATCGCAAACGAGTTGAGACGGACAGCTCGATCGGCGGGTTTATGCGTTTTGTGTTCCGGCGCAGTGGCTCGCTGGTTGGTCTCTATGTCGGCCTGATCTTCGCCTACGGAGCACTTGGCTATTTCAAGTCGAGTGTTGGCGTTGAATCAGTCAAAAACATTCTCGCCGGTGTGGTGACTGCGTCGGCGTTGCTCCATTTTTATTACGACGGGTTCATTTGGAAAGTGCGCGAGAAATCCACCCGGCAATCTCTCGGTATCACCGGCGGCACAGCCGATGTTTCGACGAAAGGTTTTCTCCCAGGGTGGGCGTTGCACGGTGCGAAATGGGTAGGCGTTTTCGTCATTCCTTTGGGAGCGCTCTGGCTTGGGCAGACGCACTCGGTTCGGAGCGAACTCGATCGCGTTGCGATGATTGCCGCCGATCTTCCAACCAGCGCGCGGGCGAATTTGAATCACGCGACCGCTTTACAGGACGCCGGTCGTGTTGATGAAGCCGCCGAATCCTTCTCAAAGGCGCTGCGTTTAAATCCCGATTCCGCGAAGGCGCATGTCAGTCTCGCGACCATTCTGATTGGCAAAGGAGAGCTGAACGAGGCGCATGCCCATTATGAACAAGCGTTGCGGATGGACCCTAACAACGCCGAGTATCACTCCGGTTATGCCTATCTTCTGGAGCAATCGGGCCAGGACGACCAGGCGGCGGCGGAATGCGAAGCCGCAGTCCGTCTGGCGCCAAAGTCCGCGCTGGCTCACCATAGCTATGGGGCCTTTCTGGAAAAACACGGCAAATTGGACGAGGCGACTGCGCAATACCGAGAGGCGGTCCGCGCCGATCCCAGTTTAGCCGATGCTCAAATAGACCTCGGGACCGCGCTGTTGGAAAAGGGCGACTTCGCAGGAGCAAAGGAGCATTTGCAAACGGCATCAAAGCTCGATCCAAAGCTCGCCCAGCCGCATAATTACCTGGGAAAAATTTTCATGCGCGAAGGCAACACTGCCAGCGCGATCGCGCAATTCGAAGAAGCGTTACGTCTGCATCCTGACTTTCCGGAAGCCGAGGAAAACTTGCGCATGGCCAAGGCAAGCGACGGCGGATCTCTCACGCTCTCGCCTCGTTAGAAATCTGGGCGGGTGCTGAAACCGCCCGGGTTACAACGAACGTCAAACTTTCAGAACGTCCGGATATAAGCTTTCTCTCGCAGGCTGGCGATCCAGCGTTCTTGAATTTGCTGCGCTTCGTCCTGGATCAGTTTCTTCTCGATATCGGCGCGGGCTTCGGCCAGTGACCTCGTGGTGCCGCCGCGTTTGTCTTCCACCTTCAGGATATAGTAGTTGCCGGAGTAATCGATGATATTGCTAATTCTGCCGACTGGCATGTTGAAGGCGAATTTTTCCAGCGGCACGGCAAGAGTATTGCGTCCAATCCAGCCCCAATCACCTCCGTTCTCTTTGGTGCTGTCCTCAGAATAAATCTGCGCTATTTGTTCGAATTCCCCGCCGCTGGCAAGTTTGCCGAGCACTTCTTCGGCCAGCGACTTTTGCGCCTGCGCATTCCCGGTGTCCTTTTGGCCGGAAATCATGATCATCCGCAACTTGATCTCTTCCTTGGTCGTAAAGAGGTCGCGATGCTTCCTGTAGAAATCTTCAATTTTTGTAGGCGAAATAATGTAGTTGGTCTTGACGTTGTGACTGCGCATCGCCTGGACGATTATTCGCTCCATCTCCTTCTCCTTGAACTCGCCCAGCGAGTAACTCTGCGCCTCAAGCGTCTTGACAAACGAATTGCGATCGCCGCCAAAGCTCTCCCGGATGATATCGTGCACCCGCTGGTCCACAATGTGATCCGGGATTTGATAGCTTTCCTTTTTGAACGCCTGTATGATAAGCCGCCGGTCGATCAAATCCTTTAGGGCAAGCTGCCGGACTTCTTTCAGCTTGTTTTCCAGGTCCTGACCGGTGAATTGCGATCGCAACAGTTTTTCGCGCGGCGCGGACAACGCGCGCACTTGCGAGTATGTGATAACGTCGCCATTCACAATCGCAGCCATGCCATCGACTACCTGAGGCTCCTGGGCGAACGAATCGCAACAAATGGGTAATAGAACAAGCGCAAAAACCGCCACCAAAACGGCGGTAAATTGGCGCACGAAGTTTCTCATAATTTCTTTATCAGTTCCAGAATCTCCCCAAGATGCTGCTCGATTTTGGCTCCAACTAAACGAGGGAATTTGCCCGCGACAAGTATAAAATCCCCGCGCCGCGTCAACATCAATTTGCGCTCGCGCACCTCGACACGGTTTATCCCTGATTTGGCAGCAGCGAGCTTGATTTCGATGAGGCCAAACAAATTGTCAACCGCCGGCGGGAACGGCCCAAAGCGATCTCGCCAGTCGCGCCGCAGACGATCCAAATGCTCGTGCGTCGTAACTTCTGCAACGTCGCGGTATGCCCGGATGCGCAAACTCGGATCGCTGACGTAGCTGATTGGAATGAAGGCTGGAATCTTCTCAACGGTAGCCGCTTCCCCATGCGTACCGGCGGACGGGAAACCTCCGCTCCTTGGTGTCGGCGGCGCCACGAATTCCGCTTCATTTGTGGCGACAAAATCGAGGTTCAAGTCGACATCGAGTCGAAAACGCGGCTTCTTGCCCTTCAGCTGGGCTACTGCCTGCTTGAGCAACTGACAATACAAATCGAAACCGACCGCCACGATGTGGCCGCTTTGAGCTGTGCCCAGCATGCTGCCCGCTCCCCGAATCTCTAGGTCACGCATGGCGATTCGAAAACCTGCACCGAGCGAACTGTATTGTTTGATTGCGCTGATCCGTTTGCGCGCTGCCCCCACAGTCATCATTTCGCGCGGAAGCAGCAGGTAAGCGTAGGCCTTGTGCTCAGCGCGGCCGACGCGCCCGCGCAATTGATACAAGTCGGCGAGACCAAACTGGTCTGCCCGATCGATGATGATGGTGTTTGCGTTCGGGATATCGAGGCCGCTTTCGATGATCGTGGTGCAAACGAGCACGTCGATCTTCCCGGCAACGAATCGCGCCATAACGCCTTCCAATTCGTCGGCATCCATCTGGCCATGCCCGATCTCAACTCTGGCTTGTGGACAAAGATCGACGATCCGATCCCGTACCCGTTCAATACTCGCTACGCGATTGTGCAGGAAGAATACCTGACCTTGCCGTTCGAGTTCGCGATCAATCGCTGCGCGAATGAGTCGCTCATCATAAGCCGACACTACCGTTTCCACGGGCAGACGGTTGAGCGGCGGAGTCTCGATCGTGGACATATCTTTTACGCCGACAAGCGACAGATACAGGGTGCGCGGAATCGGTGTAGCCGAGAGGGTCAGCACATCGACCAGCTTGAAAAGCTCTTTGAATTTCTCCTTGTGCAGTACTCCGAAGCGCTGCTCCTCATCGATTACCACCAGGCCGAGATCTTTAAATACGACGTCGCCCGAGATGAGCCGATGCGTGCCGATGACAATATCGACGCCGCCTTCTCGCAGCAGCTGCAATACTTTCTTCTGCTCGGATTGCGAACGGAAACGGCTCAGCATTTCGATGCGCACCGGGTAATCGAGCATGCGCTGCCGGAATACCTCGAAATGTTGTTGAGCCAGAACCGTGGTCGGCGCGAGGACGGCCACTTGTTTGCCGTCCATGACGGCTTTAAACGCGGCGCGCACCGCCACTTCGGTTTTGCCAAAACCGACGTCGCCGCAGATCAGGCGGTCCATCGGTCGGGGACGTTCCATGCCGATCTTTGTGTCGATGATTGCTCTCATTTGGTCCGGCGTTTCACGGAACGGAAATGAATGTTCAAATTCTGTCTGCCATTTTGTGTCCGGGGCGAATGCGTAGCCCGGATGCATTTGCCGCTCGGCTTGGACCGCGAGCATTTTCCCGGCGTAATCAAATATGGAAGCGGCCGCTTTTATTTTGGCGCGAGCCCATCTTCCGTCGCCGAGTGAGCTGAGTGGCGGCGATTTTTTTCCTGCACCAACATAGCGGGAAACGAGATACGCCTGCTCGAGTGGAACATAGAGCTTCGCTTCATCTGCAAACTCAAGCGCGAGAACTTCCTGAGTTCCATCTGTGGTGGCAGCGGTGTCGGCTGCACCTTTTGTTAAAGCAGGCGACACGCCAGCCTCCACAGTATGCGGCGATTTTGGGAGGTGAAGCAGTCCGAGAAATCGACCGATACCGTGTTCAAGGTGCACAACGAGGTCCCCTTCGTTGAGCTCACTGAAATCAATCTGTGCGCGATTGCGCTCCGCGCGACGCAAACGCCTGCGCGGATGGGCCGCGAATCGCCCAAATAATTCCGCGGCAGAGAGGACGACGAGATTGGCCGCGGGAAAACAAAACCCGCGAGCCAGAGTTCCTTCGACAAAATTGACCCCTTCAATGGCGCCAGCCATGATCTCGCGAAATCGCTCGATCTCGCCCTCAGTCTGAAAATAAATGACGATTTTCGCGTTATTTGCGCGCCATTCTTTTAAACGGTCGACGAATCGCGCCCGTTTCGCCTCGGCGAGCACCAGATCGCCGACCGCAAATTCGCCGATCTCGCAATCCTGAAATGCGCCGCCGAAATCTTCCGGACCAGTCTCGATCCAGCCTTCGCTGATCTGGATGTGTGGAGGGGCAAGCTCCCGCGAGCCCGGCGTCGCAGGAGCTCCGCCCTCCATTTCCGGTTCAAGATCAATTACCAGATCATTCGGAGCGACGTAATCGCGAACTCGACCGCTTTGATCGATCAAGGAGAGGCGATCTGGTCCCACCGGCGCTCCGAGCAAAATATCAACCGAACTCAAATCGCGCACCGAAGTTTGAGTATCGATGTCGAACTCGCGCAGTGATTCGATCTGATCGCCGAAAAATTCCAGCCGCAACGGCAATGGCGCTTGCCACGAATAAAGATCGACGATGCCGCCGCGGACGGCGACCTGTCCACGGGTGGTGACTTGGGCGACGCGCTCATAACCGCTTCCCACGAGTCGCTTGAGAAGGTCTTCCATCCGCGCGGTTGCTCCGCGCCGCAGCTGAGTGAGAGCAGATTCGAGTGTGTCGCGCCCTGGTGCGGCTTGCTCGAGACTTGCCCGCGTTGTGACTATGACGCGCGGACCAGCTCTGCACCCGATTTGCATTAGGACTGCCAGCCGTTCCGCTACGATTTCCGGATCCGGCAAAACATTTTCGGCCGCTGCAAACTCGGCTTCGGGGAGGAACAGCGCATCCGGTTGCCAGTTAAGCAGGCTTTCGTAGAACAACTCTTGAGAATGAACAGTGGGACAGAGGATCCAAATCGTGGAATCGGCAGCCTGCCGATCATCGGCTCGAAGCCGATGCCACGTGTGCGCGATTATGGCGGCCAGAAATGGCTGGGCTGGCTGGATGATGTGTGAGAACTGCACCGGCCATTGAGCATCTTGTATCGCATGAAGTTTGCGCACAATGGGTTCGCTCGCTGCAACGCATTCCAGAAGCTCTAGGCCGATTGGCTTTTCCACTGCAGAGTTTACGCCAAATTCCGCGAGAGTTGTAGCCGCGTCTCTGCGTTCTTACGCCTTCATCGATCGATTCGGCATCTTCTCGCCGCGGCGACTCCTCAACGCGTTGGTAAGAAACGGCCCGAAGTCTTCGGGCCGATTTTACAACGCGCGGCCGATGGCTGCGGCAACGGCGCGGAGACGCGGAACCAGTTCGGCGAAAATCTCCGGCGTGAGCGCCTGGTTCCCGTCGCTCTTGGCCATCTCGGGAGAATCGTGCACTTCGATCATCAGCGCGTCCGCGCCGGCGGCGACCGCGGCCAAACACATCTGCGGGACAAATTCGCGCAGACCGAGGGCGTGTGCGGGATCGACGATGACCGGCAGATGCGTTTTGGATTTTAAGATTGGAACAGCGCTCAGATCGAGGGTGTAGCGGGCGGCAATCTCAAACGTTCGAATGCCGCGCTCGCAGAGGATTACGTTTCGATTGCCCTCGTTCAGGATGTATTCCGCGCTCATCATCAAATCGTAAATCGTGGCGCTGAATCCGCGTTTGAGGAGGACGGGAAGTCTGCTGCGGCCTACTTCTTTTAATAAGGAGAAGTTGTGCATATTGCGGGTTCCAACCTGAAGACAGTCGGCGTACTTCTCGATCACCGAGAGATCGCGCGGATCCATCACTTCGGTGACCACAGGCAGCCCTGTTTTCGCGCGCGCTTCCGCAAGGAAACGAAGCCCCTCTTCACGCAACCCCTGAAAGCTATATGGCGAAGTGCGCGGCTTAAACGCGCCGCCCCGCAAAATTTTCGCGCCTGATTCTTTGACGATCGTCGCGATCGACTGAATCTGGTCTCGACTCTCGACTGAGCATGGGCCGCAAATGAGGACGACGTCCTCGTGTTCGCCCAAGCGGACATCACCTACGACAACCGAGGAGGCGCCGCGAGAGTCGCGCCCGGCAAGTTTGTAAGGTTTCAACACGGGGATGATCGCTTCCACGCCCGCCATCGCGGCAATCGGCTTCTCGCGAAGCAGTGCCTCAGGTCCGATTACGCCAATGATCACGCGCGACGCGCCACGGCTGATTTGTGCCTCCAATCCGAACTCGCGTACACGCGTGATGATCCGCTGGATCTGCTCCTCGGTGGCGTTTGGTTGGGTGATGACGATCATATTCCTGGCAGCGGAATGATCAGAATGCCGATACCTGGAATTTTCTGCAAGCCCAGATACTGCCTCCCCAAAGATCCCTAATTCGTGATCGTGACCGGTGTTCCGACTGAGACCGATTTAAAGAAAGTTTCGGCCATGAACTCGGGCATGCGGATGCAGCCGTGTGACGCCGGATAGCCTGGCAAATAACCTGCGTGCATACCTGTCCCTGACACGATGCGCATGAAATACGGCATGGGTGTGCCTCTGAAGTGAGCGCCGGGCGGTTTCGGATCTTTATTAATATCGACATTGGGCACCACCACGGTGCCCGCCGAATCGACGTAGTCACCGAATAAACTGGAGACGTGGTCTTTGTCTTTTTGAATAATCTTGAAATGACCCAACGGCGTATTCAGTCCTTCGCGCCCGGTTGAAAGCTGTGAAACACCGACCAGCACGCCACCTTTGTAAAAATATGCGCGCTGCTCTCCGAGACTGATCTTCACGGAAGGGCTTCCGTTAGAATTGTCCCCATCCCAATACGAGACTGTGTCGTGGGGGGGACCACCCTCAGCGTTGCCGTAGACGCCGCCCAAATACTGCGTCCTCGCAGAAAAGCGCGGATCCTCGCCACAACTGGTCACGAGGAAAAGCAGGCCAATTGAGAGAGCAGGCAGCGAAATACGAAAAAGAGTACGAGACATAGGGTTTTCGATGGCGTTCTTAATGCGCAACCTGCGCAAAAAGTCAAGCAGGGCGCGGCGTTGTGAGTGTTGCGCACTGACAAACTGTAGTGGCAGCCGTGTCGCCTGCGGATCTAAGGTAACTCGCATCGCGGATTTTTCGGAGGTCCTCCAACTGTTCACCGTCTTGCGAATGTCATCCCGAGACGCGCAGATAATGCCAGTCCGGCTCGGACCGAGGGACCTCACATAAGCTGTTTGATCACACAATCACGTCTGCGTGCACCACAACGCGACTGTGTGGTCCTTCGCTTCGCTCAGGATGACACGCCGTTTTATTTCGCGCCACACCATTGGTCGACCCAATCGTTCACCGTCTTGTACCACAGCCGGCTGTTCTGCGGCTTAAGCACCCAATGGCCTTCGTCCGGGAAATACAACATCTTCGACGGCACCTTCAGCACTTGCAGCGTCGTGAATAGATCGAACCCTTGAGATACGTCGAGTCGGTAATCGTTCTGGCCGTGCACGACTAGTGTCGGCGTCTTGAAATTCTGCGCGTATTCGTGTGGCGACCATTTTCGATAAACGTCCCGTTTCTTCCACGGCGGACCGCCAAATTCCCAGTTCGCGAACCACAGCTCCTCGGTCGTGCCGTAAGCCGACTCCGCGTTAAACATGCCGTCGTGCGACACGATGCATTTGAAACGATTCGCATGACCTAACAACCAGTTGGCCATATAACCGCCGTAGCTCGCGCCCAGCGCCGCCTCGCGGTTCTTGTCGATGAACGGGTAAGTCCCCTCCACATAATCCAGTCCTTTCATCAGATCGACATATGGTTTGCCGCCCCAATCTCCGCTGATCGAGTCGGTAAACTTCTGTCCGTAACCAGTCGACCCGTGGAAATTGATCATCACCACCACGTAATTTCCATTCGCCGCGAACAACTCCGCGTTCCAGCGATACGTCCACTCGTTTCCCCACGCGCCTTGCGGCCCGCCGTGGATCAAAAATTTTAGCGGATATTTCTTTTTCGGATCAAAGCCCGGCGGTTTAATCATGAAACCCTGCACGTCATCATTGTTCGCGCCTTTAAACGTAAACGACTCCAACGGCTGCATGTCGATCTGTGACAGCAGGGCGTCGTTCATGTGGGTGAGCGGCTCAAAGCCTGGATGCTTTTGCTCGTAAATTGGACCGTCAGTCGCAAGATCGGCATGCTTCCAGATTTCGTTTGGTGCGGCGATGGACATCTGTGTGAAGAACAACGTGTTGTTCGCCCAAACGAGATCATCTGCGTGAAGTTCGGACGATCCAGGCTCTTTTAATGGAATGATTTCAGGCCCGTCTGGGCGGAAAGGTAGCGCAGCGAAAACCGGTGCTGCGCCGTGATCTTCAGCGCTGAACAAAACAGCTGAATCACCAAACCAAGTAAAACTTCCGACTGATCGATCGAACTTCTCGGTGAGATCGCGAATCTTGCCTGATTGTCGATCTTGCACTAAGAGCCGCCATTTATCGGCTTCGAAGCCGGCTCGCGCTTGCGAACGCCACGCAATTTTGCTGCCGTCCGGCGAATAGAGCGGCGTCGTGTCGGCGCCGGGGCTGGTGGAAATTTTCTTCGCCGTGCCGCCGTTTATCGGCACGACGAAAATTTCATTGTTCGTGCTGGTCGCTTCGACTTCATCGACGTTGGATGTGTAGGCGACCTCGTGGCCGTCGGGCGAAATCGCGTACATATCCTGGCCGCCTAACGAGAACGGCGGCACATCGTGGTCGCCCGGCGTTAGATCGCGCGGCTCCTGATTTGGAGGGGCGAGCTCCTGCGAGCCAGTACCCGGCGTCGCAGAGCTCCGCCCTCCAATTGGATTTGCGTCCGCGCTCACCACAAACAAATGGCTGCGCTTGAATTCGGTGAACGCGTTCCAATGCCGATAAAACAACCGCGTGAAAATTTTCGCTTTCACTTTGCTCTTCTTCAGCTCTTCGTCGCGCTGTTTATTGCACGCGTCATCTTTGCAATCCGGATAAACCGCCGACACAAACACGATGTTTTTCCCATCCGGCGACCAAATCGCGCCGTCCGCGCCGGTCGAAATGTTCGTAACCTGATGCGGTTTGCCGACGAGCGCGCCTGCATTTGTATCGAAATCGCACATCCAGATTTGCGTCGGATCAGTCGCTTTCGAGGTCCAGATAAGTCGTTTGCCATCGGGCGAAAAGCGCGGCCGCTCCTCATGATTCGGCGTTGGATTCAACCGCCGCGATTCACCGCCGCTGGCCGGCACGATCCATAAATGCGAAGTCTTCGTATTCGCTGCCAGATCGACATCTTCGCAATCGAACAAGACCCATTTCCCATCCGGCGACGGCACCGGCGCGCCCACGCGCTTGAGTTTCATCATGTCTTCGAACGTGAACGGATGTTTTTGCGATTGCGTGGGCGATTGAGCGAAAGCAGAAAATGCTAGCGTTAACGACAGCGTTAAAGTCTTCCAATGCATAGTTGCTTATGTTGTGTTGAATGGGGCTACAAATCCAGGTGGATCGGCTTCTCCGAAGACGATCCCAGAAATAACTGCGCCTTCGGCGCCTGACTTAACATCGCGTTGAGGACAACGCGATCCACCTTAGAATGCTGCCATGGCTCAAGTAACAATCGAAACAATCAAGAACGGTCCCTACATCGTGACAGGCGAAGTCGAGTTGATCGACGCTGATGGAAACAAATATCCGGTAGAAAAACGAATGGCGCTTTGCCGCTGCGGCGCATCGACGGAGAAACCGTTTTGCGATGGCACACATTCGAAGATCGGCTTCCAAGCCGCCGAGAAAGCCGTGCCGGAATCGAAAGAATAACCTTTTGTCATTCCGAGCGAAGTCGAGGAATCTCTGAAATGAAATTTAGAGTTGCGTTCGTAATCGCATTCTCACTCTTCACCACGGCGCTCCCCGCGGAGCGAATTTCGCTCGTTGGCGGAACGGTGATCAACCCGGCTGACGGCAAAGTCCTGCCGAACGCGACGGTGGTAATCGATGGCGACAAGATCGAACGCGTCGCGATAGGCAAACAGGACTCGGCAACGCTCGGAAAAGAAATTGATTGCGGCGGCAAGTTCATTCTGCCGGGTTACATCGACACGCACATTCACTTCTTTCAATCTGGCGATCTGTTCACGCGACCGGACGGCGCCGATCTGAATAGCGTTCGCCCATACAAGGACGAAGTCGCATGGGTGAAGAGTCATGTGAACGACGTGTTCGCGCGCTATCTGCGCTGCGGCATCACAAGCGTGGTTGATGTCGGCGGACCATTTTGGAATTTCGAGGTCCGCAAGACTGCGGATCAGACGCAGAAAGCGCCGCGCGCGGCGGTGGCCGGTCCCTTGATCTCGAGCGTGTCACGCGAAAAACTCGATCTTGGCGATCCACCGATCGTCAAAATCGACACGCCGGATCAGGCGCGGCAGTTCGTTCGTAAACTGGCCGAACAAAAGCCGGATCTGGTCAAAATTTGGTACATCGTCGACAAGGATCATCCGGTCGAAAGTTTCCGGCCAATTGTGCGCGCGACGATTGAGGAAAGTCATGCGCACAAGCTTCGTGTCGCCGTGCACGCCACGGAATTGGAAACGGCACGCGCGGCAGTCGAAGAAGGCGCCGACGTGCTCGTTCACAGCGTGACCGACAAGCCAGTCGATGACGCGTTTGTAAAGCTGCTGAAAGATCGACACACGATTTTGTGTCCGACGCTTGTTGTCTTCGAGCGTTATGGCCGGACGTTTTCGCATCAGTTGAACCTGACGCCGGAGGAAAAAGACTGGGGTAATCCGGAAGTGATCGCGTCGCTCGATGTCACCAAAATTCCGCTGGATAAATTACCTGACCGAATCAAGACGGCGTTAGCTAAACCAGATGAGGCAATGGATCGCATCAAGAAAACCTACGATGTCGCACTGCCGAATTTGAAAAGACTGGAAGATGCGAGCGTCACGATTGCAGCGGGAACAGACGCGGGAAACATCGGCACGATTCATGGCCCGGCGCTTTTCCGCGAATTTCAGTTGATGAAAGAAGCCGGACTGACGCCAATGCAGATTCTTCAATGCACCACCGCGAACGCAGCGAAACTCTTTGGCGGCGACACTGGCGCGCATATCGGCAAGATTGAAAACCGCTATTTTGCTGATCTCGTCATTCTCAATTCGAACCCCGTTGACGACATCGCGCACGCTTCCGATATCGCCATGGTCGTGAAAAACGGCGTGCTTTATTCGGCTGATTCTATTTTGCACTGATGGCTGGTCGCATGCCTCTGCAGCTCGCCTGAAAGCGTTCCGGAGGAGACCTCAATCGTTGCAGCCGGCACGGCTGTCTCTACAGTTATTATGTCGTGCCTTCACTAGTGCTGGCATCCTCTTCGCCCAGGCGCGCTACATTGCTTTCCGAGCGTGGATTTCATTTTGAAATCGCCAGACCGCGCGTTGCAGAAAAGTTCGATGCCACTCTTACGTTGCGGGAACTGACGTTGTGGAATGCTATTCGAAAAGGAATGTCCATCGCGCAGACGCGGCCCGACGCCGTCGTGCTGGCGGCTGACACGCTGGTGGCACTGGAGAATCAAATTATCGGTAAACCGACGGATTTGAGTGAGGCTGCCTCGATGCTCCAGAGCCTCAGCGGACGAACTCATGAGGTTTGTTCTACTGTGGCAATTTATCAACAGGCATCGGGAAGGTCGGCGGTTTTTCACGATGTCTCGCGCGTTCGTTTTCGCCGTCTGAGCAACGCAACTATCGAGAATTATCTAGCGAAAGTGAATCCGCTGGATAAGGCCGGCGCCTATGCCGCGCAAGGAAAGGGCGCGGAGATCATCGCAAAAATCGACGGCTCATTCACAAACGTCGTCGGTCTGCCGATGGAGAAAACTGTCGCGGCGCTGGCCAAATTCGGAATACAGCCGAAATCTTAGATCAAGTGTTCGCGATTATCGGATCTGAGCCGGATCGTTTTGGTTTGCAAATTGTGCCTTGCTCGAATGAAACGCACTGTCTTGCTCTTGGCGCGCATGAGGATCGAATGCGTAACAGCCGTAACGCCGCCGTGAGCCCGCACGCCGCGCAGCAGCGCGCTGTCACTGATTCCTGTCGCGCAGAAGAGGATATTCTCGCCATTGGCCAGGTCGTCAGCTGAAAAAACGCGGTCCAGATCTTTCTTATAACCGTCATCGATCAGGTTTTTTCGTTCCTTTTCATCGCGCGGCCACATCTTGGATTGCATATCGCCACCGAGACACTTGATTCCTGCAGCCGCCAGCACCGCTTCGGGCGAGCCGCCGATGCCCATGTAAAGATCGACGTCGGATTCGGGCAGCGATGGTGCAATGGCCGCGGCGATGTCGCCGTCGCCGATCATGCGCAACGACGCGCCTGCCCCACGAATTTGTTCGACGATTTCCTTGTGCCGCGGTCTGTCGAGCATCATCACCGCCACGTCCTGGACGCGTTTGTCCACCGCGCGCGCTACGATTGCCAACATCTCCGGGATCGGCATCTCGATGTGAAGCGAGTCACCGCGCTTTTTCATGTAATCGATAACGCGCGGCCCATAAGCCAGCTTCGACATGTAAAACGACGGCACATCGCGCAGCGCCACCTTTACTCCTTCCTCGGGACTCGCCGCCGCGATGCAACTGATCGAGTTCGGCGCGCCTTTGGAAATGTTCGTTGTGCCGTCGATTGGGTCGATGGCGATGTCGAACTGCGGCGAACCGGGCACCCACGTGCCCAGCTGTTCGCCTTTGAAAATACCTGGCGCGTCGTCCTTGATTCCTTCGCCAATGACGACTTCGCCGCAGATGTTCATCAGATCGAACATGCCGCGCATGGCGTCGCAGGCTGCCGCGTCGGCCGCTTCCTTGTCACCGCGTCCGAGCCATCGGAGAGAATTCAGGGCAGCGGCTTCCGTCGCGCGCGCAAAATCCAGCTCGATGATTCGCTCGATGTCCTGGTAATCTCGTTTCGGCAGTCGCAGAGCCACGGGGCGTTAATTTTCACGCAGGTCGCGCGCGATGACAAGAGCGCGATCCGCGCGGCGCGCTGGGCTGATTTGTGATCGGTTGCGTTATTTTTCAATTCCGGCAACACGCTCGCCGTGTTCGTGCCCGCCATGAGTGTGTAAAGAGGGCCGGATACGCAGGAAAAACTGGAACGCGTAGCCCAGATCGTCTCCGTAGTAGCGATCGAGTCGATCAGGTCGGTCGTTGATGGTCAATTGAGTGCCGAGTCCGATGTCCAAGCCTTTGCCGTGCGACAAATCGCGTACGTAACCGATGGTGTATCCGCCAATTGCGAAAATGCGGGATTCATCCTGTGGATCGAGAACCAGTTCGTGACCGGACTTTTCTACGCGCTCCCAGCGGAGATAAACTGTATCGCGGCCGCGCTGGTAATTTGATTCGATTAGGAACGATTGCGTTTTGCCCTCACTGGTGGCGTTATTCTGGCCCCAGACGAACGAGTTTGACCAATTGCTGTCGTGACCGAGCGGCAGATTGTAAATGGCCGACGCGGTGGTGCGATGGATGTTTGTGTTGGGGTCGAGCGCTTCCGGGCTTTTGATGTAGCCGTGTGAAACTTGCAGCGCGAGATTTTTGGTAGGGTTCCATGAAATGCGGCCACTGTAAGAATCGAAACGCGGCCGATCGAAGTCGTAACGGTTTTCGTCCGGTTCACGGCCGGTGAAAATGCTGCCTTCAATTTTCAGGCTACGCCAAACCAGACCGGCTGTGGCCACGCCGAACGTGATGTGCGTCGAATCCTGCCAGTGGTGTCCAATCGGCGCATCGGGATCATCCATTGCCGATGGGCGATGCATAAATGTCGGCGGGCCGAGCGCCGGTTCGCCCGGATAGCCGAAATAGACATACGCGCTAAAATCGTGAGCGAACTTTTGCGAGAGGCTCAATGAGAGTTCGTCGAAGAGATCGTGCGGATGCTGGCGATCATGCAGCGGCTGGTCGTGCCAGGATTCACCGGTTTGAAACAGGAGTGGATAACCGCGTCCGCCTTCGGTGAGGGGATCGAGGCTCATCATTAGTCGCGCGCCGATCTGCGTGCTGTCGCCGAGCGGATGCGAATACATTCCCATAATCCAATTGGGCGCATCGATGCGGTCGTCACCGCGTCGTGTGCTTACGTTGGTGTAACGCGGGAAAATCGCTCCATGCAGCATGAGCATGTCGTTACCGAACATGAACATCTTTCCATACATTGGAGATGAATCCGGCAGCCAACTTGTTCCAGAACCTTCGCGGCTCATGGGATCGGCAAGGTCTATGGAAGAATGCATTTCCATCTGCATCGCGTGGCCCTCATGCGAAGGCGGATGCATCTCGTGTTCATGCATTGACTGAGACTGATGCGGCAAATGGGACTGATGATTCGACGTTGAGCGTTGCGCGCCTGCTCGCGATTGATCGGAGTTGAGCGTTGAGTGTCTGTTCTCTTCCTTCGGCACAAGTGTCATTCCGCACTTAGGGCAATTGCCGGGATGATCCGTAATCACTTCAGGATGCATCAGGCAGGTGTATTTCTGTTTCTTCTCGTGCTCCTGCTCAGAATCGCGGTCCTTGTCCGGGCGATTGGGATCAATCGCCCCTACCTGTGCTGCGGCGCTAATCGCGAGCACAAGCGTGATGATTAGAATCGAGATTCGTTTCTGCATGTGGCCTGTGCGTTTTCTGTAGTGGCAGCCGTGTCGGCTGCGAAAGGTCTGGGCAAACGCGGGCGGCACGCCTGCCGCTACAGCGAAGATTCGGGACCCCGAAGGCTTTCGGGGCTGGTTAGGCCAGGGACGGTGGAGCGTGAGCGAGAAGGCTCCGCTGCAAAATCAATTCAGCGAACGAACGCGCATCGGGCGGCCCGGTGTCGAGAAACAGAGGCGCCAGCGTTGTTTGCGCATACGCAGTGATGAGCGCGTGCTCATCATAGTAACGATCGGCCCCGGAGAATTTCGCATCGTCGCGAGTCCAGCTCTTTGCCGCAACCGGAGCAACCGCGCGCAAAATTTTGCAGCACTGGGCTCCAGTCGACGGCTTCTCTTGTTTCGCAGGCTTGGAATGAAACGGGCACCCGGCTCTCACCGAGTCTGTGTTTGTTGCCAGCGCAGCGAACGCACAATGATTTGAAATCGCAAACCATGAGCAGATCGCAACTGCAATGGTCAGGCAACGCGCAATTGCTCTCACACCAATTCAATCGCTGACGGGATGCGGATGCTCAAATGTTTTCTTTCCCTTCGCTAAACGGTGCAGCGCCGGTCGCGGCGACTTCCGGTGGCGCCAAAGGCACGTTCTGTGGCATGTCCGTTTGTGATTCGGCTGGTCGTTGCTTGATGCGTGTCGACATTAACATCGCGGTAAAAAGAAGAGCGGCTGCCAGATAATACGGCGCGCCAGGAAGGTGAATTGTATTTTTCGGATCGATGAACCATCCAAAAATCCGAAGAAACAACCATGGGCCGATAATGAACGTGATCGAACGCATGCTCTGGAGCGCGCCTTGCAATTCGCCTTGTTCGCGTTCGCTGACGCGATGAGTCATCATGCTCTGCGCGGCTGGCATGGAAATATTCCAAAGTGAAATGATCGGGATCGAAGCGAACAACCACGCGCCCGTTTTGGCAAGGCCGGCGACTAACATTCCGCTCGATCCAAAAAACTGGCCAATGTAAAGAGTCCGTCTTTCGCCGAAACGTTTCACCATTACGCCGGTCAGTCCGCCGGAAATTGCGGCAGTGACGATCCCGACCACCATGAGCGACAGTCCGATCATTCCCTGGCTCCAGCTGTAGCGATAAATCGCGTAAAGCGCCCAGACGCTAAACACATTGTGCGCGAGATAGGCCAGAAATTGGATCGTGGTCAGCCGCCAAAGTTCGTGATGAGAACGCAACAGCGCAAGCGAGCCGACCGGGTTCGCACGCCGCAACTCGAATTGTTTTCGCTGATTTTGCGGCAAGGATTCCGGAACGAAGAAGTAACCCCAGAGCCAATTCGTTAGGCTAAGAGCGGCTGCAATCCAAAACGCGAGACGCGGACTGAAATCGCCTGCCAATCCACCAATTGCTGGTCCCAACGTGAATCCGATCCCGAATGCCACGCCAATCATGCCGAATGCTCCGGCTCGCTTTTGTTTCGGCGTGACGTCGGCGATGTAAGCCATCGCGGTCGGAATGCTTGAAGTCGTGATGCCGGAAATAATTCGGCCGAGGAAGAGCCAGTTCAACGTCGGCGCCATCGCCATCACGATGTAATCCAATCCGAGACCCAGATTTGAGAGCAGGATGATCGGGCGTCTTCCAAACCGATCTGACAAAACTCCGAGCAAGGGTGAACAGAAGAACTGCATCAGCGCGAAGACCACCGCGAAACGGGCGGTCCATTTTGCCGCATCGGTCATCTCGCCGCCAAGAAAATCAAGAATCAGCTTTGGCAAAACGGGGATGATCAAACCCATCGCCAAAATGTCGAGCGTCACTGTGACGAGAATGAAAATGATCGCGGCTGGACGTGCTTTCATTATAAGATCGGCAACTGTAGAGGCGGCTGTGTCAGCCGCAAAATTCAAATCGCGCAGGCGACACGCCGGCCGCTACAATTGGAGACGTTCGCAGTGGCAACCGCCTCTACAAGAGATCATCGCTGATGATACGCGTTTCCTATCTCTCGCCGAAAACCGAAGTCCGCGAGAGTAAAATTCACGGACGCGGTTTATTTGCGACTGCGGACATTGCCAAAAACGAAATCGTGGCGGTAAAAGGCGGCCGTATCGTCGATCGAAAAACTTTGCGAAAAAAAATCATGCCACGGCTTGGGCCGGTGGAAATTCAGATCGACGACGATTTGTTCATCGCGCCGGTGACCGACGAAGAGCGCGAGCTATCGATGTTGTATTCGAATCACTCGTGCGATGCGAATCTCGGAATACGCGGCGAGATCACCTTCGTGGCGATGCGTGATATCCGCGCAGGCGAGGAACTCACGCACGATTGGGCGACGACCGACGACGATGATTACTCCGTTGAATGCAAATGCGGCGCGCTTAATTGCCGGAAGATGCTGACCGGTAAAGACTGGCAGCGTCCCGAATTACAAAAGCGTTATGCAGGATATTTTTCAGCTTATCTGACGCGCAAGATTGCCGCCGGATTGTCATCCCGGGCGAAGCGGGGAAGCTCACAGTCGGATTAGTGGTGACGCTGATAAACTTTTGTGAACGAGGACGCAGCGAAGGAGTAACGCATGAGTAAAACTGTTCGAGGAAGTTGCCTTTGCGGCGGAGTTCGTTTCGAAGTCCAGCCGCCGTTCATTCGTGCAGGTCATTGCCATTGCGAACGCTGCCGGAAGCATTCGGGGACGGCAGTCTGCACGCAGGCACGCGTCCTGAAGGAGCAATTCCGTTTTCTACAGGGTGAAAACCTGATTCGCGTGTACGGAAAAGGCGAGGGCGCAGTGAAAGCTTTTTGTGTTAACTGCGGCTCAAGCTTGTTTGGCGGCGATTGGCCCGAGGGCGATCAGGTGTCGATTCGGATGGGAGCCTTTGACGACGATCCGGGGATTCGGCCGCAATTTCACACGTTCGTGGACGATCGGGCCCCGTGGGACCAGATCATCGACGACCTGCCACAGTATCGCGGAGCGTTGGACGAAAATGCGCAATTACGATCAGAATAAAACGGACTTTGATATGAAAAACTTGTTATCAAAGTCTTTGTTCGCGGGAATCGCTCTCGCGGGCATGGCAGGTTGCGCCCAAATAAAGAAGCCGGCGCCGCAGGTCAGGGCGGCTGCCATCGGCTCGCGTTTCGATCAAGTCGGGCGGGTTTCGCTGTATGCCGGCGAGCCGTGCACGCCGCAAATCATGTTCGATTTTCACGCCGCACAATCAACAGTCTCGCTCGCGGCACCGATGCGGGAAACGAAAATCCTCACCGACGCGGCAAACAAAAACCAGCGCGTTCACATTTTGGGGAGGTGGCGACGCGCCGGACAATCGAACTGCAGCTATGTTCAAGTCACGAGCGCGGAGTTAACGAGATGAATTCCAACCGAATTGAGAAAGCCTGCGGAAGTTTGGGGCAATTGTAATTCGCGCAGGCGCCCGCACGTCGCTCAAATCGCTCGAGACGCCGAATTAGTATCGGTAATGCTCTGATTTAAACGGGCCGTCGACTGAAACGCCGAGGTAGTCGGCTTGTTTTGGGGAGAGCTTGGTGAGCTTCACACCGATTTTTTCCAGGTGCAGACGGGCGACTTCTTCGTCGAGTTTCTTCGGCAGAACATAAACGCCAACTTTGTAAGTGTCGCGATTTTTCCAGAGATCGAGCTGGGCCAGAACCTGATTCGAAAATGAGTTCGACATGACGAAGCTCGGGTGACCGGTGGCGCATCCAAGGTTTACCAATCGACCTTCGGCGAGAAGAAAAATCTCGTGACCGTCTGGGAATGTGTACTTGTCCACCTGGGGCTTTATGTTGGTTTTTTTCACGCCCTTGGCGGTGTTGAGCGCATCAACCTGAATCTCGTTGTCGAAGTGGCCGATGTTGGCGACGATCGCCTGATCTTTCATTCGTTGCATGTGATCGAACGTGATCACATCGATGTTGCCGCTCGCCGAGATGTAAATGTCGCCGCGACCGAGCGTCTCTTCGACAGTCGTCACTTCATAGCCTTCCATTGCCGCTTGCAGCGCATTGATCGGATCAATCTCGGCGATGACGACGCGCGCGCCCTGACCGCGCAATGATTGCGCGCAGCCTTTGCCGACATCGCCGTAACCGCAAACCACGGCGACCTTCCCAGAAAGCATCACATCCAGCGCCCGATTTAATCCATCGACCAGCGAATGCCGGCAGCCGTAGAGGTTATCAAATTTCGATTTAGTGACGGAATCGTTCACGTTGATGGCAGGTACCAGTAGCCGGTTTTCCTGATGCATTTTGTAGAGTCGATGCACGCCGGTTGTGGTCTCTTCGGAAACGCCTCGCCAATCCTTTACGATCTCGTGCCAGCGATAAGGATTCTCACGATGAATCTCGAGCAGCAAATCTTTGACGACCTGTTCTTCCTTGTTCGCCGATTTTGTCCTGGCCCAATCGCTGCCTTCTTCGAGCTCATAGCCCTTGTGAATCAGTAAAGTGGCGTCGCCGCCATCGTCGACCACCAGTTGCGGACCTTTACCTTCAGCATGCGAAATCGCGCGATACGTGCATCGCCAGTAATCTTCCAGCGATTCACCTTTCCAAGCGAAAACCGAGATGCCGCGTTTGGCGATCGCTGCTGCGGCATGATCTTGCGTCGAGAAAATATTGCAGCTCGCCCAGCGAACGCTCGCGCCAAGATCGGTTAGCGTTTCGATCAACACGGCTGTCTGGATCGTCATGTGTAGCGAGCCCGTGATGCGCACGCCTGAGAGCGGTTTCTGTGGGGCGTATTTTTCGCGGATAGCCATCAGGCCCGGCATTTCCTTCTCCGCGATGGAAATTTCTTTTCTTCCAAAATCAGCCAATGAAATGTCGGCGACTTTGTAATCTTGTTTTGTCTTGGATTCAGTGGTTGTTGTGCTCATGAAAGTGTTCGGAGTGTCTATCTAACAGCCTGCTTTAGCGCTTCCGCCTTGTCTGTTTTTTCCCAGGTGATCGCATCCAGATCGTCAATGCGTCCGAAATGACCGTAGTTGGTAGTCTTGCGATAGATCGGGCGAAGCAGATTGAGTTGTTTGATGATCTCGGCGGGCTTGAAACTGAAAACTTCCCAGATCGCGCGCTCCAGCTTTTCCTCGTCCACCTTGCCGGTGCAGAAAGTATCAACGCTGACGCTTACCGGTTCGGGATGACCGATGGCATAGGCGAACTGAACTTCACATCGGTCCGCGAGGCCGGATGCGACGACATTCTTCGCCACCCAGCGCCCCATGTAAGCGGCGCTACGATCCACTTTCGTTGGGTCTTTTCCGGAAAACGCGCCACCGCCGTGACGTCCCATCCCGCCATAGGTATCACAGATGATTTTGCGACCGGTGATGCCCGCGTCGCCCTCGGGACCGCCAATTACGAACCGGCCTGTTGGATTGATCAAATAGGAAGTCTTCGAATCAAGCCATTCCGCCGGCATCACTTTCTTGATGAGAAGTTCAGTCAAAGTCTCGCGGACTTCTTTTTGTTTCACGTCCTCAGCGTGCTGCGAGGAAACAACCACGGTCGTGGCTCGCAGCGGCTTGTAGCCGTCATATTCGATCGAGACTTGCGTCTTTGCGTCCGGTCGCAGCCAGGGAATTTCGCCGGCTTTGCGGAGTCGCGTGAGCTCGCGCCCGAGTTTGTGGGCGAAAGAGATAGGCGCAGGCATCAGCTCAGGGGTTTCATTGCAGGCAAAGCCGAACATCAAACCTTGATCACCAGCGCCCTGCTCCGCAGTGGCTTTCCCATCGGCCGCTGCTTCATCGACACCTTGCTTAATGTCCCGCGATTGCTCGCTCATTTCGCACAGTACTCGGCAGGTGTCGGCGTGAAAAATGCAATCGCCGTTCACGTACCCGATGTCGCGTATGCCAGCGCGGACCTGCTCCTCAAAATCAAACTTTGCGTTGCTTGTGATTTCGCCTGCGAGCACGACGAGGTTGCCTTTTGCAAGAGTTTCGCAAGCGACGCGGCTTAACGGATCTTGCTCGAGGCATGCGTCAAGAACGTAATCGCTAATGGTATCGCAGACTTTATCGGGATGACCTTCGGTGACGGATTCGGATGAAAAGATGTAACGGCGAGACATGGCTGCGCGAAGTGATCGGTTACAAAGTTACAACGTTAAATCGGATGGGTAGAGCGTGTGATCACGTGGCCGTTGTAACAATATAACTCTTTTAATAATTTAACTGTTGTCCATCCGACATATTGACCAATCATGATGCGTCGATATATCGTAGGCTACTCTCATGGCGTCAACTATTAATTTGTTGCGGCTGTTGGCCGACCCGACCCGGGTGCGTCTGTTGCTTCTTTTGGAGCAGGAAGAGCTTTCCGTGGCAGAGTTGCAGCAGATTCTGGGAATGGGCCAATCGCGCATTTCCAGTCATCTCGCTCAATTAAAGCGCGCGGGCGTCGTTTCCGATCGACGGGTAGGTAAAAACGTGTATTACGGCGCCAACCATCACGGACGGAATTCACAGCGCGAGCGCGTTGAAGAAATTACCCGGCTGCTCGCCCGCGAACTGCCGGAAACATCGCGCGATCGAACCAGTCTGAAGCTTGTTCTGCACAAACGCCAGGACAAGGCGCGCAAATACTTTGACGAGCTGGCCGGCAAGTTTGGCCGCAGTTATGTGCCGGGCCGCTCGTGGAAAGCGCTGGCGCATACGCTTATTACGTTACTGCCCCCGTTAACAGTCGCCGACTTGGGTGCGGGCGAGGGGACCCTTTCGCAATTGCTGGCTAAAAACGCACGCAAGGTCATCGCCATCGATAATTCGCCCAAGATGGTCGAGTTCGGGGCGCAATTGGCGAAGAAACACGAAATCAAGAACCTCGAATACCGGCTTGGCGACATTGAAGATCCGCCGATTGCCAAAAACAGCGTCGATCTGGCGATTTTGAGCCAGGCGTTGCATCATGCCATTCATCCCGAGGAAGCTGTCGCTGCTGCCCACGGGATTCTGAAACGCGGCGGCCGGCTGGCAATTCTCGATCTCTTGAGCCACCGATTCGAACGGGCCCGGGATTTATATGCGGACCATTGGCTTGGCTTCAGCGAAGTGCAGTTACACCAATTCCTGGAAAAGAGCGGCTTCCGGCAAATTGAAGTGAGCGTTGTGTCGCGGGAAAAGCAGGGCCCGCACTTTCAAACTGTGCTGGCTACCGGCATTAAGTGAACGCCAGGGCCACTTCGCGTGTCAATATGGTGGGCCGTTGGTTGTCAATATAGTGGGCCGTTGGTTTATGGTCTCTACCGACAAAGCTGTAGCCATGACCGGCTTCTTCGAAGAAGTGAAGCGGCGCAAGGTATACCGCGTGGCAGCAGCCTACATCATCGCTGCCGGCGGGATTATACAACTGGCCTCGGCCGCGTTTCCCGCATGGGAATTGCCAAACTGGGCGCTGCGTCTGGTGATAGTTATGCTGCTGATGGGCTTCCCAATCGCGCTCATCCTTGCCTGGGCGTACGACATCACCTCACAGGGCGTTGTGGCAACACCAGCGCCTGCGGTGCCCGGTTCGCATCGTCGCCGGAACATCATCATGCTCGTACTGACCGGCGTGATCATTTCCGCCGCCGCAGGGTTCTTTCTCCTGCCGCGCGTGTCAGCCCACAAATGCGACAAGTCAATCGCAGTGTTGCCATTTGAAAATCTGAGCGACGAGAAGGAGAACGCCTATTTTGCGGACGGTATTCAGGATGACGTGCTCACCAATTTGTCGAAGGTGGGCGACCTGAAAGTAATCTCACGCACCTCGGTCATGCCGTATCGAGGAAAGGCGTCCAACGTTCGTGAAATCGGAAAGACTCTGGGAGTTGGTGCCATTCTGGAAGGCAGCGTGCGCCGCATCGGCAATCGAGTGCGTGTAAATGTGCAATTGATTAACGCCGACACTGACGAGCACATGTGGGCGGAAGATTACGATCGTGATCTGACTGATGTGTTCGCCATTCAAACAGACCTGGCCCAACAAATCGTGCGCGAATTGCAAGCGAAGCTGTCGCCAATGGAGAAAGCGCAAATCGAGCGCAGACCCACGGAAAACGGCGAAGCCTATCTGGCGTTTATGCAGGGCCACGAGATGTTTTATCGGGCTGACAAGTTCCGCAGCAATACAGAAAAGGCTGAGCAGCTCTTTGAGAAAGCAACGAAACTCGATCCAAACTTCGCCGGAGCATTTGCAGCGTTGGCATGGGTCCACGATTGGAATTACCATGACTTCGATCCAACGCCTGCGCGAAAGGAAAAAGCGCGAGCCGCAGCAGTGGAAGCGCTCCGTTTGCAGCCGAACCTGCCTGAGGCCCATCTCGCAATGGGTTTTTATTATTACTATTGCGAGCGTGATTATCAGGCAGCGCTCGACGAATTCGCGATTGCGAAGCTGAGTTTACCAAACTCCCCGGAAGTTTATATGGCCATTGGTGCCATCGAACGTCGCCAGGGCAAATGGAAGGAATCCACCGCGAATCTGCAAAAGGCGGCGTCTCTAAGTCCGAAGGATGCCTGGGTCTTGCAAAATCTTGCTGACAATTATTACGCCACCAGAAGTTTTGAAGCTGCAGACAAAATTTTCGACCGCGCGATTGAAGCTGCTCCCAGTTCATTTGGTCCGCGCGCGGAGAAGGCGAAGCTTGCGATTGATTGGAAGGGAGATCTCAGCGAGATGGAGAAAGCGTTGACGCAAGTGCCGACGGGCGTCGATCCAGACGGTCTTGTCACGTTCGCACGTGTGCAGCTCCTCCTGTTGCAACGAAAATTCTCCGACGCTCTCGCGGTTCTACAGCAATCGCCTCAAGGCGGCTCTCACTTTGATAGACCAAGAGAACTTTTCGAGGGTGCGATTTATTCCTTTTTGAACGATAAAGAAAAGGCGCTTTCTGCTTTTGAACGCGCCCGACCCATTGCCGAAAAGGCCTTGCGCGAAAGCCCGGATGACGCGTCGCGGCATGTAACTCTTGGCTTGATTCTCGCCGGGCTTGGTGAGAAGGAGTTGGCCATTACCGAAGGCAAACGCGCCGTCCAACTCCTGCCCGAATCTCAAGACGCCTTCGACGGGCCAAAAATGACTGTTGCGCTCGCTCAAATCTACGCCTGGACAGGTGAAAGCGACCAGGCACTTGAGCTTCTTGACCGTTCGCTGAGTACGCCAATGGGAATCACAGTTCCCTTCCTAAAGCTTGATCCGATGTGGGAACCGCTGCGAAATGATCCGCGCTTTCAGGCTTTGATCGACAGATACGCCGCGAAAGCTTAGCGCCGGATTCTGTCTTTCACTGTCCGCCACAGCCGTCATCGCGAATCACGGAAGAGAAATTCGCAAAGCGAATGTGCGCCGTTTGAAATGAACGGCGCGGTTCTATTTTCGTGTCTATGTTTTCGCACTATAATCCCGATCAGTTCCACACGTTTGTTATGAACAGCGGCTTCTTCGAAGAAGTGAAACGGCGCAAGGTGTACCGCGTGGCGGCAGCCTACATCATCGCTGCTGGCGGGATTATACAGCTGGCGTCGGCCGCATTTCCGGCGTGGGAATTGCCAAACTGGTCGCTGCGTTTGGTGATCACCCTTTTGCTACTCGGCTTTCCAATCGCGCTGATCCTTGCTTGGGCGTTCGACATCACTGCGCAGGGCATTCGCGCGACACCAACCCCGGCGGTGCCCGGATCGCATCGGCGCCGAAACATAATCATGCTTGTAGCAACTGGCGTGGCCATTTCCGCCGCGGCCGGGTTCTTTCTGCTGCCTCGCGTCTCAGCGCACAAGATCGACAAATCGATTGCGGTCTTGCCGTTCGAAAGTCTGAGCGACGAAAAAGAGAACGCCTACTTTGCGGACGGCATCCAAGACGACGTGCTCACCAACTTGTCGAAGATTGGTGATTTAAAGGTTATTTCGCGCACATCGGTCATGCCCTATCGAGGGAAAGCATCCAACCTTCGTGAAATCGGCAAGACGCTCGGAGTCGGTAACATTCTCGAAGGCAGTGTCCGCCGCATCGGCAATCGCGTCCGCGTTAATGTGCAATTGATCAACGCAGAAAACGACGAGCACATTTGGGCTGAAGATTACGATCGCGAGCTGACAGATGTCTTCGCGATTCAGACCGATCTCGCCCAGAAGATCGCGACTGAGCTGCGGGCAAAGTTGTCGCCAAGCGAAAAAGCGCAGATGGAACACAAGCCCACCGAAAACGGCGAGGCCTATCTCGCCTTCGTCCAGGCCCACAACCTTTCCTGTGCCCTTGAGGACTTCGAAAAGTTGAAACAAAGTGAGCAGCTTTACCAGCGCGCCATCGAACTCGATCCAAACTTTGCTCTCGCCATTGCGCGCTATTCGCAGTTGGAAAGCTGGATCATGCATACGTTCGAACGGACGCCAGAACGTCGCGAAAAAGCTCAGACCTTGGCCGAGAGGGCTCTGCAATTGCAGCCTGATCTGCCCGAGGCGCACCTCGCTCGCGGATCCTCCTATTATTACGGCGACAACAATTACGACGCGGCGCTGAAAGAATTCGAAATCGCCAAGCGCGGATTGCCTAACGAATCCGAAGTTTATCTCGCTATCGGCGCAATCCAACGTCGCCAGGGAAAATGGGCCGAATCGACCGCCAATCTCGAAAAGGCAGCGAGTCTAAATCCGAAGGACGTCTGGGCGCTGCAAAATCTCACCTTCAACTACCAGATGCTACGGAATTGGGATGCGGCTAACAAAACCATTGATCGCGCCATTGCATCGGATCCTACCGCCTTGGACCCTTTGGAGGTCAAGTGCCAGCTGGCTGTCGCGGAGAACGGCGATTTCAGCGTCACAGAGAAAGCATTTGATGCCGTGAAATCTGTGCCAATGAGCGCTGACCAGAGGCTCAAGACCGCCAGTTCCCGGGCGGATGTGTTTCTCCTCGAACGCAAGTATAAGGACGGATTGCAGGCCGCCGAAAGTCTGCCGGACGATCAGCTCGCAGCTTTTCCTGGAGCTCTGTTCGGCAAATATTATTCCATCGGTTTTGCGCGACAAGCTTTGCATGACGAGGCGGGCGCGCGAGAGGCTTTCCTAAAAGCAAAGAACGCAGTCGAAGAGCAGCTGAAACGAAGTCCCGACATCGAAAAGACTCATATCCAGCTGGCAAAAGTGCTGGCGCAACTTGGCGAAAAGGAGGCCGCAGTGGCCGAGGCGCAGCGTGCCACTGAATTACTCCCGGAGAGCAAGGACGCGTTTGGTGGCCCGGAGATTACTCTTGGGGTAGCGGAAGTTTACTCCATTCTTGGCGACAGCGATCACGCGATCGAAATTCTGGACGGATTGTTAAGCCGGCCGAGTGCTGTGACGGTGGAAGGCCTGAAAGTAAATCCCATTTGGGATCCGTTGCGGAGCGATCCGCGTTTTCAGGCGCTGCTGCAGAAATACGGTGGTAAGGCCTAGCCGGGGACGGGATTCGCAATTCTGCAAAGAGCGTCTGATACGTTTGGCTCATATGACTCATGCGTTTTAAATGTGCCTTTCTCTTTCTCGCCCTCGCCGCAACCGCACAAGCGGATTGGACGATTCTCTCAAGCGCGTCGGAGCCGGGACGGGACGGCCTGGTACACAGACATGTCGTTCTGGAAAACAACGCGGGCGGCGGACGCATCACCGTTGATCTCGCGATCTTTTCTAAGTCCTGCACGCTGCGTGTGCTTCAAAATGAAGGTGGTGCAGACAGTCTTGGTGAGATGATGAGACGTGAAAAATGTCTGGCCGGTGTAAATGGCGGGTACTTCAATGAAAACTTCGCGCCGCTCGGTTTGCGAATCGCGAACGGGCAAATGATCGCGCCACTGCAGCGCGCGCGCTTGATTACGGGCGTGCTTGTAGCCTCACCCCGAGGAGTGCAAATCGTGCGCTCTCGTGAATTTTCGCGGCGTCTGGGAGTGACTGCGGCAATTCAGTGCGGGCCGTTTCTTGTTGATCGAGGCCAGCCCATCAGCGGTTTGAACGATTCCCATCTGGCCCGACGGACTTTTGCAGCGACGACAGGCGGCAGTCGCGCATTGATCGGCGTTTGCTCGGGGGTTTCGCTGGCAGAATTGGCGAAGATCCTTGCGAAAACGTCGCTCGCTGAGGATTTGAAAATTGAATGCGCACTAAATCTCGATGGCGGATCATCGAGCGCATTTTGGTTCGCGCGAGAGAATGGCAACGCATTTTCAATTCCGGAGCAGAAATCCGTGCGCGATTTTGTCGGGATTGTCCCGAAATAAAACGAATGTCATCCCGAGCGTAGCGAGGGACCTCGCACAAACTTGTGGATCACGCTTGGCACCCTGCGCATTCTAGGCTTCGATTGTGAGGTCCCTCACCGTCTGCGCGGTTCGGGATGACACTGTTTGTTATGCGCACGTTCGGCGGCTTTAGATCTGGGGACAGATTTCTCTACGGCGAAATTCGTGGCGACGAAGTTTGCGTCCTAAAGAATCCCTTTTGGATCGACATCGAGCCGACAGGCGAGATTGTCCGCCTAACGAACGTGGTTGTCGATCTTCCAGTCGCACCGTCCAAGTTGATTGCAGTCGGCCTCAATTACTTCGACCACATCGCGGAGATGAAGCGGACACCGCTGGGTACGCCGTTAATCTGGTTCAAATCTCCTGGCTCGCTTTTGCCGCACGACGGCACAATCGAAATTGCGTTTCCCGAACATCAAACCGATTTCGAAGCGGAGTTGGCAGTCGTCATTGGCAAGTCCGCGAAAAATGTCCTCCCAGAGCGAGCGCTGGATTTTGTTTTCGGTTACACAATGGGTCTCGATATCAGCGATCGGGATTTACAAAAGACCGAGAAGCAATTTGGTCGCTGTAAATCATTTGATACCTACACACCGATTGGTCCGTTTGTTTATGCTGATGTCGACGTGAGCGATGTTTCACTCGAGTTACGACAGAATGGGAAGCTGCGCCAAAGCACGCGCACGAGCCGGATGATATACTCGGTTGCGCAAATTATTTCCTTTGCGAGTCAATCGCTCACACTCTTACCAGGCGATGTAATTTTAACTGGAACGCCTGCTGGTGTCGGTCCAATTCATGCCGGGGAAGAACTCGAAGCAACAATCGATAGTTGGCCGCGTCTGCGGAATACTGTTTCGATCGCATCACAAGCACGTTCCACGGGCGAGAAATGACGGAATTTTGGCGCCGACAAACTCCGCGCGCTTGCCTTACATCCTCTCTGTAGCAATATTACGAAGTAAAGGGTACATCCTCGGGATCAAAAAAGTGAAAACTTTTGCTGGACTCACCAGTAATGATTTTGCGATAAAGGCACTCCTGTACCGCAACCGTTCGATCACATTCCTGATTTACAAAACTATGAAAACATCATTCATCGCCTCAGCCTGCTTACTAGCGCTTGTACTAACATTGGTCGCGCAGTCTCCGCCGCCCGCGCAAAATCCGCCCGGAGCTCCCGCTACGAGTCCCGCGGCGCAAGCGCCGACAAATCCCGCCGCGGTAAATCCTGCTGCGCCTGTGCAGTCGCCGGCTACGAACGTGCCACAGGGACAGCAGCCTGCCGTGCCAGGGACATCGGTCCCGGTCACGCTCAGCCCGGCACCCGGAGCGGTAACTAGCCCGGCTGCGGCCACCGCGACCAGTCCCTCCCCAGCCGCCTCGCCGACTCCTGAGCAACCAACAGGTTTTCTCGCCGGCAACTGGTTGATTGACAAATTCCACAAGGGGGGCCCGGTGATGTGGCCGATTCTGATCGTGTCGATCATTGCGTTGACAGTAGTGATCGAACGATGCTTTTGGTGGGGGGGCCGCTGGTTCCGACGCGATCCAAAGCGCATCGAGAAGGTGTTTACCGCGATCGAGAACGGCGATACAACCGAGGCTTCGAGGCTTTCGCGCGGATCACGCGACCCTGTCCTTCGCATGATGTGGAATGGCCTCAATCACCAACACGCCTCGTTGCAAGGTGCTTTGCAGGTCGCTGCCGGCATCGAGATCAAGCGCGCCGGTCGATTCCTCGTCGTCATGGACACCCTGGTAACTTTGGCACCGTTGCTTGGTCTGTTGGGCACCATTACCGGTCTTATTAGGTCGTTCAGTTTTCTCGGGAACGAAGAGTTGGCTGTGCAAGCCGTCACTGGCGGCATCGCCGAAGCGCTCATAGCCACGGCCTGCGGTCTCGGTATTGCCATCTTCTCTTTGATTCCGTTTAACTTTTTTACGTCCCGGGTGTCTAACTTGGAGTTCGAGCTGCAGACTGCAGCCACGAACCTGGAAGTGATGCTCGAAGCCCAACAGAAGGAACCCAGGGAACACAGAGCAGTGGAAATCGAACGCGGTACGCCCGCCTCAGCAACGCGTTCTTCAATCTAGGAATTTTCCAATGCGCGTCAGCTCACCTGTTCCTCACAAGAAAGCGCGGATTGAGATCATCCCGTTGATCGACATCATGTTCTTTCTGCTCGCCAGTTTCATGATGGTGAGCTTGAGCCAGGTGCATATGAAAGGGATGAAGGTGAACCTCCCCACGGGCAGTTCGGGTGAGACGCAATCAAAACGGGATTACATCAGCGTCTCGGTCGATAAGGATGGCCATTATTTTTTCGATAAAAATGAGATGACTGAGGCAGATATGCAGGCGCGCCTGATCCAAGTGCACCAATCAGATCCAGAAGCGAAAGTGTTCGTCCGCGGCGATCGCGATACTGTCCATGGAAACATTGTTCATTTGCTCGAGATGCTTCGCTCAGCGGGATTCTATAAGATCTCGTTCGAAATTAAGAGCGAGGCGCTAAAGGGGGTGCCGGGCGCCGGCACGTGATCTGGTTATGGCAGAAGAAGTACCAAAACCGCTGCTTTATCGGCCACCGCCGCCGTTGTATTTCTGGGGCGCTTTTGGCGCTGCATTAGCGATTCATCTCACAGCGGTCGCGCTTGCTCAAAAGCACGAGGTCGCGGTTGAAGTTCCTCCCGACATACCAACTGCCGTTGTGGAGGCAACACTGCAGGCCACTGAGGAACCCACGCCTCCGCCGGAAGACATCCCGTTGCCGGAGCCTCCTCCGCCGCCCGAGATCCAGCCAGAGTTTGTGGAAGAGACAACTCCTCCGCCAAAGAAACCGCAGGCGCAAAAATTCACGCCCATTAAGGCGCCGCAAGCTGCCGGTCGTCCTGGTACCCTGTCAATCTCCTCAGCGAAAGCGCTGGCCACTTATGCGCCGCGCCCGCAGTACCCCTACGAGGCGCGTTCACGACATGTTACAGGCAGCGGAGTGTGCGTTGTCGAAGTGAGTCCAAGCGGCAGCGTAACCAGCGCTTCGATGGCATCAAGCATCGGAAATCCTATTTTGGATAACGCAGCAACGAGCGCTTTCCGTCAATGGCGATTTAAGCCGGGGTCAGTATCAAAGGTCAAAATCCCGATCACGTTTACCATGACAGGCGCTCAGTACTGAAATTCTTTGAGTTTTAACGTATGAGACTTGCTTCACCGGTTCCGAAGAAGAGAGCGCGCATTGAGATCATCCCTCTGATCGACATCATGTTCTTTCTACTCGCCAGCTTCATGATGGTGAGTCTGAGCCAGACCCACATGAAGGGGATTCGGGTCAATCTGCCGGCAGCAATTGCTCCGCCTCCAAGTCAGGTAAAGGACTATGTCTCGATCAAGGTGCGCGAGGGTAACGTGGTTACTTTTGACAATCAAATTGTGACTGATGATCAGGTGCTACCGCGCCTTTTTGAACTCCACCGGGCAAATCCGGACATTAAGGTCTCAATCAGCGCGGATTTGATGGCCATGCATGGTGATGTGATTGGCGTTCTCGACAAGGTGCGTTCCGCCGGAATCACCAAGGTG
>Ga0307471_100000177_pt1 | contig 31960 bp, 21 predicted proteins | sample atmos_gasesAM3C__2_FD_204566 | JGI IMG/M metagenome (GOLD analysis project Ga0307471, IMG submission 204566) | Hardwood forest soil microbial communities from Morgan-Monroe State Forest, Indiana, United States - atmos_gasesAM3C_515 | ecosystem: Environmental > Terrestrial > Soil > Temperate... | reverse complement strand
AGCCGATAGTGCGCATCATTTCGATATCGAACAGCGTGCGCTGAACGACGCGCTGAGCTTCGACAAATTTGCCCTGCTTCTCGAGCTCCTTTTTCCACCACTCGAGCTCTTCCTGAATGCCGACGATCGCGCGGTCGCGCTGGTCCTGCGGCATGACGTAATGGGTTTTCGGGTAGATGGGAACGCGGGACAGATCTTCGTTGCCGGCGCGAACTTCGCCCGTCAGGGGGTCAATCTGGCGCAGCGTGTCAATCTGATCGCCCCACATTTCGATGCGATAGCCCTGATCTTCGTAGGTGGGGTAAATCTCAATCATGTCGCCGCGAACGCGGAACGTGCCGCGGCGGAGGTCTTCGCTGCGCTCGTATTGAATGTCGACGAAGCGGCGGAGGAGCGCCTCGCGCGAAGTCTGGTGGCCCTTCTCCAGCATGACCAGCATGCCGTAGTAGGCTTCCGGCGAGCCGAGACCGTAGATGCAGGAAACGGAGGCGACGATGACGACGTCGCGGCGCTCGAAAAGCGAACGCGTGGCGCTCATGCGCAGCTTGTCGAGCTCGTCGTTGATAGTCGCTTCCTTGTCGATATAAAGGTCGGCGGAGGGAACGTAGGCTTCCGGCTGGTAATAATCGTAGTAGCTGACGAAATATTCGACGGCGTTTTCGGGGAAAAAGGATTTGAATTCGTGATAGAGCTGCGCGGCGAGCGTTTTGTTGTGCGCGAGCACGAGGGCCGGGCGATTGGATTGCTCAATGAGCTTGGCCATCGTGAAAGTCTTGCCTGAACCCGTGACGCCAAGAAGGACCTGGTGCTTCTCGCCAGACTCGACACCACCGTAGAGCTGATCGATGGCGGCAGGCTGATCACCGCGGGGCTGATAGTTGCAATGCAGCTTGAATTTCATCGAGAGGGTCTCCTGCCGGTTTGCCGGGCTTGGCAGAAACTTTGATTATACTCCCGCTGGCAAGCTACCGCTTTTTCGGTGAGGGCATACCCGGCCGATGCGAAGGTTCAGCGCTGAGGTGGCGCTTGCGGAACTTGCGTCAGAAGCAGGACTTCGAGTTGGCTCTTGGCGTCCACGTTGTAGCGCACGGCGTTCGAACCATCGGCTTTGGCGACGACAACATCCATTTGTTGGGTGGCATCTTCGGTGGCGCGTACGACGAGACCCGTCGTGAGCGAAATGTAGGTGATGGTTTCGTTGGAGCCTTTGGCCGTGCCGGTGGTTTTCAACTGGTGGAGCTTGAAGTCTTCGGGAGTGGCGTCCTTGGGCGAGGATTTTTGCACCAGCTTCGCGGCGGTGAGAAGCACAGCACAAGTCCCAGTGGAACTGTTGGCGGGGGTGACTTCTCCGGTGATGGAGAGCTGCGCGGGAGCGCAAGGCTCGTCACGGACGTAAGAAGAGTCACGGACCCAAGTCAGAGCTGCAATCGGTGAGGGAGCTTGCTCGGGCTGGTCGATTTTCCACTTGTCGCCGATTTTTGCGCTTGGCGAGGGAAGCGCCCATGCCGTAGCAAACCGGGCGAGCCATTCCTGCCAGATTTGCCGCTGATCCGGAGAAAGTGCGTCGAGACCGGTGATTTTTTCAGCGAAGCCATCGGGGGAAATGGTGAACTCGACGGGCTTCCCATCTGGTTCGAGGGGGCGTTGGCTCGGTTCGTGCTTCTGTGAAGTGTTTTTTGATGTCGGCCCACCAGTATCATCGCCAAGAAACTCGCTTCGGGCATGAACCGACAGGCGGCCACCCGTTTGTTGCACATCCAAGATTTGTATGCGCAACAACGCTCGTGTGTCGCTCTGCGAGGCCGTGGGCGCAAGGGGGATGACAAAGGTGCTTTCGGTCTTGACGTTTTTATCGCTGCGGAAGCGGACGAGATACGTAAGGGTCTGGCCGGGCTGCAGCTTGGGCAAGAGGCTGGCGCGTTGATCGCGGGAAGGCGCGATGGCGGCTGCGGTAAGAAGCACGCTTGCCGCGATAACGAGTTTACGTTTCATCGGATAGTGGACGGCATCCTTGCGCACCACGAGGATAGCGCGAAGAGTTATTCGCGCGAAGCCTTCGCTAAAAACAAATCTTACTTTCCCGGCGCCTTCAGGCGGCGGTCGAAGAAGTCGCTCGCCGCATGATAGGCGGCAAGCCAGTCGCGATGCAGAAGAAAATCGTGAATTTCATCAGGGAAGATGAGCTGCTCGATTTCGACGCCCTTCTCGCGAAGGCGAGCGGTCAGGTCAACGGTCTGCGTGAAATAGACGTTGCGGTCGTCGTCGCCGTGGATGAAGAGGACCGGTGACTTCCAGGTGTCCACAGCGGTGACCGGAGAGGAATGGTGCGCCAATTTCGTCAGATCGGGCGGGATATTCTTGCCGTCCCAATTATCGGTGGGCCAATCATGCACGCCGTGAAGATCGACGCCGGCGGCAAAGAGGTCAGAGTTGCGTCCGAGGCCGAGCGCGGTGAGATAGCCGCCGTAGCTTCCGCCCCAGAGACCGATGCGCTTGGGGTCAACGTCAGGACGGCCTTGCAGGAATTTTCCAGCAGCAACAACGTCCTGATATTCCGTCGCGCCACGACCGGCGCGGCCGGGGGCTTCACGGAACGCGAGGCCGTAGCCAATGCCGCTGCGGTAATTCAGCGCGAGGACAAAGTAACCGCGGCTCGCAAGATACTGATTCATGGCGTAGGAATTCGAGTAGTAGTACATGTAGTGCCAGCCGAGAAGCATCTGGCGAATCGGGCCGCCGTGAAGAAAAATCAGCGCGGGACGCTTATCGCCAGGCTTTGCGGCGGAGGGAGCAAAAAGCTGGCCATGCAATTCGAGGCCGTCGGTGGATTTGAAAATGGCCTGCTGGGGAGTGACGAGGCTGTCCGAGGGAAAATCCTTCGGCCAGGTTTCTGAGGCGAGCGCGCCGGTTAGGCTGTCGGGCCCGAGTGTGGTCTCGTAGACTCTTGCCGGACTGGTGGCTTGCGAACCGATGTAAACCAACGTCCGGCCATCGCTCAGAAGGACGGGGCTCCATTCGATGCCCCGGCCGAACGTAATTTGTCCACCAGTACCACCTGCAATGGGAACGGTCCAGATATGACGCCGGTCGACATCGCCGCAATTGGAGTTGAACAGAAGGGTTTTCTTATCGGGAGTGAAAGACCACTGCTCGACTTCACAATTGCCGGGCGTGAGGAGCTTGGGCGCGCCACTATCGGCAGGGAGAGCATACAAATGCTGCCAGCCGTCTTCTTCCGAGGCCATCACAATTTGGTTGTCGGCCGCCCAATTCAGAACGCCACCGCCGGTGTCTTCGGCCATAAATGGAAATGACCCTTGGGCTGTGGTGCTGCTGTGCCAGATTTCTTTTGCGGCGCGCGTCGCTGCATCCGCAACCCAAATGGCCCAAGGGTGAGGTTTATCCGGAGCGATGAAATAGCCTTGCGGGGCGTCGCGCTCCTCGGCCGGCTGGCGCACGAACGCGATGCGCTTGCCATCGAGCGACCAAACAAAGCTGCCGTCGGAATCCACGGTGGGTGCTACGAAGGAAATAGATTTTGCGGCAACGTCGTAGATGCTTATGAAACTGTGATCGCCGCGCGCAGAGACGAAAGCGAGCTTGCTTCCGTCCGGTGACCAATGCGGGCCAAAATTCTGGCCGCGCACGACCAGCTGCTGCGGCTTCTCAGAACCATCCAGCGGGGCCAGCCAGACCTGGCCGTCCTTGACATAAACGATGGTCCCGCGCGAAGAAATATCAGGCGAATGCCCGGCATCGATGCGTTTAGGCTCGCCACCTGTCCACGCAATAGCCCAAACGGCTTGTTCTGCGCCTGCGGGATTGCTGGTGGGATTTGGCACTTGTCCGGCCGAATTCTTGCCGCCGCCGCGAACATACACAAGAGCATTGGCGTCCGAGGAGAAGCGCAGCTCGGAGAGCTCCTGACCATCGTCTTCGTTATATTTTGTGAGCTGCCGCGCGGCGAAGCCGGACGCTTCGGCAACCCAAATGTTTCGCTTGCCTTGTTGGTCGAAAACCCAAGCCACGCGATTGCTGTTTTTTGCCGCGGTCAAATCGGAAGGAAACGGAGCGCTCAAGATCTGCTGCAGCGTGAACGGCTTCTGCGCGCTGGCGCTCGCGCAAAAAACAAAAGCACCCATAGCCACACCCAGGGCAAGACGCTTCATCCACTCCTCCTTTGAAACTGACGAAAATCACAGAAAGCAAAACGAATGGGCCTTGAAAACTTAGTTCACGACTTGCGGCTCCGAATTTTCTTCCACCGTCACGCGCAGCCCATCCAAGGGCCCGGAAATTTTTAGCACATGCCCTTTTGCGACGGTTTTTTTAGCTTGCACTTTGGCCGTGTCCCGCGCTTGCGTGGAGACGCTCAGGTCTGCGTTCGAGCCAAAGCTCAACGTTCCTTCCACGGAGGTTTGCTCGCGAGGGTCATTCAGTTGCAACCATTGCAGGACCACGCTGCGATCGCGGATCAGGAAAGCGCATTCGCCGGCGGGCCAACGGGAAACGCCAGCGCGAGTAGCACCATCCGCAACGCTGGCCGGCAAGTCCCAGCCGCGGAGTTCCACTTTTTTCAGATTTACGACGCCGCTGCCGTCGAGATTCTTGAGCAATTCTTCGCGGCCAACTCCGGTGGTCTTTAACTGCAGACTTCCAGACGCCGAGCCGTTCAACCGGTCCGCCAGCCGCCCGGTTCCCGGCAGTTTCGCAAGGCTGACGCGGTCGAGATCCGCGCTAACTTCATAAACCGGATGTGGCAGGAAGCTGGCGCTTATTTTTGCCCGCACGCGGCCTCCAGCCCATTCGGCTGCGGATTGCTGCACATTCAACTTGAGATCACGCAGAGACCCCTGCGCCACGACATTGTCGAGCCTCAGTTTCTCAATCGTCAAGCGACCGATGCGAAGGTGACCCTCGGCATCCACGCGGCGCACGAGTTCGCTTGCGGGCGTCGCCGGAGTGACATCACCGGAAAAGGAATGCAGCAGCCGCTGAAGCCAGCCTGGCCGTGCCCGCGGCCCCACCCAGCGGTCCAATTCGGCGGCATTCAGATGGTCAACCATCAAATCGAATTTCCAACTCCGCGCGGTATCGTCGCCCGGTTTGGAGTTCTCTTCGATAGTTCCCTGCCAATTTCCGGCAAAGCCTTCTACTCTCAGCAGGCGAGCGGCGTGTTGGCCATCGTTCCAACCCAAAAGGGCTTCTGCGAGACTTAGGGGTTGGTTCAGGCCGGCCACGGTTAGCGCGCCACGATTAATCGCGACCGCGCCATTCCATCGTCCTTTGAAGGGCTCTTTCCAGGTCCATTGCGTGACGGCCGTGGCCTGGCCCGTCAGTTCCCATCCGTGATTGATCTGGCGGCCCAAAGACGCGGCCAGTTTCAGAAAATCTTCGACCTTGAAAATGTTTCCCTCGATGCTGATGTTCCCGGCCTTCGTCTTCAAGTCCTGCACAAACGTAACATCCGCGGCATTTTCCATTGCCAGCGCCACGCGGCGCCGTTTTGGAGCGATGACATCGCGGGCATCTCCGCCCAAGGCAACGCGCAAGGGGCCAATCACAAGATTGGATCGCTCGAGGCCGCCGTTCAAGGGGCCGATTCGGACAGGCACCGCAAATCCCGGCACTTTTACCATGCCACCGCTGCTGGAAAGCGCAGCGGATTCGATGGAGAGCGGCCAACCACGCAAAATCATTCCGCCCGTGAAATAGGGGTCGGCAGTGATTCCCTCGGCTACATCCGGATGGAACGCGCGATACCAGGCAAGCAAATCGGAGGCTTGAAGCCCCATAGAATCCAAGCGCAGTTCCGTCGCCTCAGTATTCTTTGAGACATAACGGAACTTTCCTTGTAGGTTTGAGCGCAACCCTTCCACCGTAAATTGATCGGCAAACAGGCTGCCCGCTTCAGCGTTCCAATGCCCGTTGAGGCTCACATTCAACGCGGGATTATCAGCGTGTTCAGTCAAATCCCAGCGGTGAATCTGCCGCCCACGGGCCTGAACAGAATAGGTCCAGTCACCCGGGGCATCGCGTGCAACTCCATTGCTTTTCGCGGTGCCATCCAGTGTGAAAAGCCCACGAACACCGTAATCCTGACCATGCAGAAGACGAAAGACGTCGGCCAGGGAGGCCTCGCTCCAGTGGAGCGCGATTTGCGCGGGCTGCAGGCGAGCCGATGTGCCCGCCAAATCTCCTCGCACACGGATGGTCCCCCCGGATTGCAAAAGAACGCCGCTCCGCCAGGGCTGGGCCCCCAGTTGTAGTTGCCAGCGGCCTGGAGAGACTTGGTCGAAACTTCCGGAGACTCCCGTGAAAGCGAAAGGGAGCTTGTCCTCCTGAATCTTAAAATTGACGCGTCCTTCATCGAACACGATTCGTTGGAGGTGATTCACAGGAGGGGCTGGGGAGGGCGGCCCGTAAATGGCGGCCGCCTGTGTCGAACCATTTTTCGCGGGCGGAAGCCAGCGTTCGAGGTTCCACTGACCCTGGTAGTTGCGAACCAAAATGAGGCTCGGCCTGCTGAAGGACAAGGTCCCAAATTCAAAATGACCTTGCAGCAGGCCGGTCCATCGCAGTCCCGCGCTCATGTGCTCGGCGCGAAGAAAGTACTCGTAGCCAAAAGCAGGATCTTCGCCCACAGTGACGCCGTCCGCGGAAAGCTGCGGGTTCGGAAAGATGCGCGCATCAAAACTCTCCACTTGGACGGGCCGCCCAAAAGCGCGCTCGAGATGCGCGACGAAGTAGACGTGCATCCGGTGAGTCCGCGCGAGGAAGGAAACCGCCAGCTGCACCGCAATAACCGCCGCGGCAACGGCGGCCCCAGTCTTCCACCATTTTCGCAACTTGCTCATGCCGTTCGGAAGTTTAAGAGAGTCCTGCTGAAAAAGGTAGCGACGAGGCCGCAGGGGAACTTGCTCCGTTTTTAGTGCACTGTATGGAGCATCCGGCTCCAACGCGTGCGCGTGGGCAAGTGTGCGAGCGTATCGAATACACCTACGAGCCGCGACCAAAACGTGCTTTCCCCGCTGTAGTCGCTGCTCTTCGCCTCGACCGACCAGTAAATCAAAAAAGGCCGCCCCATAATGGCGTCGTGATCCACGAAGCCCCAAAAGCGGCTGTCCCAGCTTTGATCGCGATTGTCTCCCATCGCAAAATATTTTCCCGGCGGTACGACAATTTCATCGCCTTTCAGGAACTTCTTCATGTCGTGCGCCCACTCGGGTTGCAGACCCGAAGCAATTACCTGGCTCGGCAGAGGGGGAAAGTTGTAATTCAAAGGATCATAATGAGCGGCCGGGTCGTGCACGACGTACGGCTCATTCAACAGTTTGCCATTGACATAAACCGCTTGATCCACGACTCTCACGCGGTCACCCGGCAAGCCGATCACACGCTTCACAAAGTGCTGATGTTCCTGATAAGGAAATTTAAAGACGATAATGTCGCCGCGCTCGAGTGGGCGATAGGGCAAAAATTTCTCATACCAGGCGCCAGTGCCACCAAAAATAAACTTGTTGACCAGCAAATGATCGCCTATCAGCAGCGTACCTTCCATCGAGGCAGAAGGAATTTTGAACGCCTGGACGATAAAAGTGGTGCCAAACAGGGCCAGAATCACTGTAACGAGGAGCGATTCCAAGTACTCTGAAAGAGTTGTCTCTTCGTGGGGCTCCTCAGGCTTGGCCACCGGCGTTACTTCCTGGACTGGGGCAACTGGTGCCAGTGTTTCCTCAGGCATTCCTTCTTAGCCTTTCACTTCCATTCGTTCGAGTTGTTCCAAGGCGCTTCTTGCCGCCTGCTGCTCTGCTTCTTTCTTTGTACTGCCAACCCCTCGCGCCAGGCACTCTCCGTTTATCCAGACTTCGATCTGAAAAGTCTTCTGATGATCGGGTCCGCTTTCTCCTGCCAGCCGGTACTCCGCTGGCGGCTGCCCGCGCCCTTGCAGGAACTCTTGCAGCGCTGACTTGCGGTCCGACTCCGCGATGCGCTCGCCTCGCTCTTCAAGCGCTTGCTCGAACAGAACCCGCTGCAACAATTCCCTTGCGGCGCCCAGCCCCGCATCCAGGTAAACCGCAGCCACCACGGCCTCGAAGGCGTCCCCAAGCAGCGTTTGCTTTTCGCGCCCGCCGGTCTTCTCTTCTCCTCGCCCCAAGCGGAGATGCTCCCCAAGACGCAGTCGGCGGGCGGCCGACTCCAGTGAACTCGCGTTCACGATACGTGCGCGGCTCTTGGAAAGCTGTCCCTCCGACCACTCCGGGAAAGCGGCAAGAAGGTATTCGCTCGCAAGCAGCTCCAGGACTGCGTCTCCCAGGAATTCCAGCCGTTCATTATCCGATAGAGCCGGGCTTTCAAGAGCATCCGCACTTGCTCCACGCAACTCGGGTATCGCTGAGCTGTGAGTCAATGCCCTATCGAGCAGTTCCCGATTCGAGAACTTGTGACCCAGGCGCTCCTCCAGGGCCGTATCGGCAATCCGCATTTCCTGCATCATTCGGGCACGCGGGCGCCCGGCCTTACTTCGGTGCGCTCAACTCAGTGGCACTCTTGTTCTTGGTCTCGGCGGCTTGGGCCTTGCAAGTAGCCTGGATCTGGCCAGCGACGGCGGCGCATTTATTAAAAGCAGCGATCGCATCGTCAAAATGCGAAGTGCCCTTGTTAGCTACACCTAATAGATAGTAATTCACGGGGTCGGGATCCCTGTCGAGTTTTATGGCCTGCTCCATCTCGGGAATAGCCTCAGCATTTTGTCCATGCTTGATGAGGACTAGCCCCAGTCCGCTATGTGCAGCGACCAGAGCCTGGTTCTTCCCCGCAGCGAACGTCTCGTCAGTCATATTCTCAGGCTTCGGAAGCGTAGGAGCGATTTCGATCGCCTTCTTCGCATACGTGGCCGCTTTTGCCAACTGTTGAGTCGCATTGGGAGTGCTCGAATTGGTTACTCGGGAAATGGTTTGCGCCAAAATGGCCAACGTGGCGATGTCGTTCGGCTTCAATGCCACTTCTTTGTCGCCCACCTCCAGCATTTTTTGAGTTTGGTTGGTCTGCATGTATGCAATCGTCAGTGTGTAATAGACAGGCGGCAGATAACGACTCAGCGGATACTTCTTTACAAGGTCTTCCCCAAGTTCGATCTTTTTGGTCAGATCCGTGTTCGGCACCTCTTGGAACGCCTTAAAGGCCGCGTCCTCTTCCGCGCTTACCGGTGGTGGTGCCGCGCTGTCCAAGGACAAGGGTGTGACGTCCGGTGGCTTGGGCTTGTCGCTGGATTGCGCGGGCGGCTGGCTCTGGCCCCCCTGGCCGCTCTGCGAACCCTGGCTGCCCTGCGCTGCGGCTAAGCTGCAAGAAGCAACCAACAGTCCGCCTATGGTTAACGCTTCCAACCAAAACTTCTTATTGCGTGTCATTTCCATTTCTCCTATCCATCAATCTTCGCCCGCCTGGGATATTCGGCGATGAGCTACTTCGGAATACCTTGCGGGCTGGCTATCAAGCTCTTTGCTTTCTCTCCATTTTCTTTGCACGTGGATTGCAGGTTTCCCGAGAATCCTGCGCACTTATCGAACGCCTTATGGATCCATGCCATTTCATAACTTCCACTCTACGGCCGCGCCACCTGCTTGTCGGTTGCATCCGCGGCGAGCTCCTTTTGCGCGGCCTGCCGGGCTTCCTCCGGGCCGCCTTGCACTGCCAATGCCGACTCGTACTCCGTCTTCGCCACGGAGGAATTCCCTTCATAATCATAAATCCGCGCAAGGTAAACATGCGACCAGGCCAGCACTCGAGGGTCCGCGGTCGCAGCGTGCTCTCCCATGGTCAGGCGGCCAAAAACTTCCTTGGCCCGGGCCGAGTCATGGTCCATGTATGCGACCACTCCAAGTCCAAACCAGGCTCGCGGTTGATCCGGATACTTGACCAAAACCTTTTTGAACGAGGACTCGGCCGCACGAGAATTCTTTGCGGCAATCTGACGTTCGCCTTCGGTAAGCGCCGCGATGACTTCCGCGTCATTGGGCACTGTCGTTGGCAAAACTTTTTTTGCTCTAGCTACTGCTTCCGCCGCAGCTTCGTCGATCTCCCCCGCATCAGCCGGCGCAAACTGAATTGCCGCTACGCGCTTGGCCTCTCCCTTTTCATCGATGCTCCTCACCAAATCGGGAAAATACCGCTTCATTGAGGGTTCCGAATTCTCAAAACTCGCCAGACCTGTGACAATCGGCCTCACCAAGACATATCCGTCCGCATCATTGCGGCCCAATGCCGCTTCCCGCTCGCCGGGTGACATCCGCTTCATCCGCAATTCCACCGCACGAACCATGCATTCCGCAAAATACGAGGGGAAATCGTCTTTCAAGTCGCTTTCCAGTCGGGGTGCTTTCGCCGCAGTCTCATAGAGCGGACGCTTCACCGCAATCACATGCGGATACATCAACGGCAGCGGGTCGAGCATGAAATGTAAAAACGCGTGACGCACTACATCCTGGGGGACGTTGTCCCCGCCGCTCAGCACCAGTGTGTAGCGGTCGCCAAAATTCCGCACGTTGGTAATCCGCCCGACCAGCGGTTCAACAACAATCGTGAACTTACGCACGCTGTACGCTTCGAGGATCTCGCGAACATATCCAGTGGTTGTAAACACGATTTGCGTCAAGGGTTCTTGCAAACGCTGGATTTCGCGGTTGTAAATTGGCTGAACCTGCCGCCACAAATCTCCAATTTTTTGTTCCTGGTAATAGCTTGAGAGAAGTTCGCTGAAACCCAGTAACGCGATCACTTCGGGAGGCAATTCGTCGCGGCGCAAAATGGGTTGAAACGCAGGGGCCGGGCCAGATACGAGGCCAAACCAAAGGTATCTGGACAGCGTCGCTCCGGGGTCGCGCAATTCGTGTTGGCGATAGAACTGGCGCACGGCTTCCACTGCCGGCCCTTGTTGCTGGCGCAGCCGTTCACGCATCTGCGCGCGGAAGGCGGTCCAATTGTCAGCGCTCAGGTTCGATTCAAAGCCCGCCGCAAGCAGCGCGCACATGGTCGTGAACATGGCCTCACTGCCGTCCACGGTCACCGCGTTTTGCGGAACAGATTGCGTGCGCAACGTTGTGCCGGTCGCGTCCGCTTTGGGTGCTGCCTGAGTTTGTGGTTGCGCCGGGACCCGCGGAGTGGTCTGCGCAGGAGTCTGAAATGCCACCGTGGCGCACAGTCCTAAAAGTGCCGTGAGTCGTCGTGCTTTAATCATTCCGGTTGCCGCAGCCCCCATTCGGGGAAGTCGCTTCTTATTTTTCGCCTTTGGCGTCTCTCAGCATGGAAGGGAGCATCTCGGAGCGTTCAATGTCCTCTCACAATGCTGCGGCTTCCTTTCAATCTACCGTTGCCCTAACTTCCCGTCAAGGAATCGCGCCGTAGAGCCGAGAGCTTCTTGCGCATCCTTCGGCGCAGGAAAAGACCTGATGCCTCTTTCCCTGGTTCCTTGCACTACATCGCCAAGGTGCAACGCTTGCTCCGACGAACCGCATCTGCTAAGAGTGAATTCACCAAGATTCGGTCAGGATGATTCGGTAATGGTTCGTTTCCTAAGGAACGCGCTTCCCCTCAAATTAGGATTCTTGCTTGTCTCGACGGGTTGGCCGGCTCCCGCGCCCGCCCAACTTGTCCGCGAAGCCAGCCCCGCACAGCATGACAACTCGAAAACCCCATCCGGCAAGAAGCGCGTTTCGCAAGAAGTGCAGATCACGGGCGACCAAGCCTGGGTCGATACAGGCGTCGACGTGCAGCCGGGCGACCACGTAGTCATTACCGCGACTGGCAAACTGCGCTATTCCGACGCCAAGGAGGACAATGGTCCTGACGGCCTCGCGCGGGGCTTCCGAGACCTTTTGCGTGTCCTGCCTTTCAACGAAGCCGGCCGCGGCGCTTTGATCGGGCGCATCGGCGATAAAGATGCCGTACAGCCTTTTTTGGTTGGCGCACGCAGCGATGTTGTTGCGCCCATTGGCGGGCGTCTCGCTCTGGGAGTCAATCAAGCGAACGATGACACGGGCACCGGCACGTATATCGTGCGAGTGGAAATCTACGCACCGGAAGATGGGAAAGCACGTGCTGCGGCCAAAGAAGTCAGCTCCCTGCCCGGCATTGATAAAGCTCTTTTCGCCAAAATTCCTCGGCGCGTCAGTGACAAGCAAGGCAATCCCGGCGATATGGTCAATTTTCTTATTCTCGGCTCGCAAACCGCCATGGAACAGGTTTTCACTGCCGCGGGATGGGTCAAGGTGGATCCAGACGTCAAAGAAACTATCTTGCACGGCATTCTCGAGAGCATTTCGAAGGAATCCTACCTCACCATGCCCATGAGCCAGCTCTACTTGTTTGGCCGTTCTCAGGACTACGGCTGGGCTCACGCCGAACCCATCAACGTGGTGAAGACGCGCAATCACCTGCGCATTTGGAAGGCCCCGTTTGAAGTGAATGGGGAAACGCTATGGGTGGGCGCGGCCACTCACGATATCGGAATCGAACGCGACCAGCGCAACAACGGTATAACCCACAAGATCGATCCCGATATTGACCTCGAACGCGATTACGTGGAAAAAACCCTCACGTCTACGGGACTTGTAACGGAGATCTCCCACTTCCTTCCGGATAACCCTTTAAAGGAAGCGAAGACTGCCACCGGCGGGAGTTTCCATTCGAACGGGCAAGTGCTTGTTTTGAAAGTGGCCGAACCGGCGCCGAGCCAACAAGCTAGAAGATTGCGCTAGACCGTTCCTTCTTCGCAATCTCCTCGGTGAATCAGTCAACGCAACTACTTGGCAGGTTCGAGCTCCAGGGTGATTACGCGATCCACTTCGTCGGCTTGCGCTTCGGGCAGCTTCAGCACCAATCCTCCCTTGACCGTGCTGAACTCCACGCTACTTCCGTCACGCAGCAGCTTTGCCGAACGAACCGCCCGTGGAATGCCCGCCAGCGCCAACACCGGCTGGTTCCAGTCCATCACGTGCACATAAACCGTAGAACCCCGCTGCGTCGTTACGCCCCAAGGCCCCGCTGCCACCGGCCCGCCTCGCGTTCCGTAAATGGACTCTCCATATTGCTTGGTCCACTTCCCTACCTCGGTCAGGCGTTGTACAAACTCCGGCTGAATCTCCCCATTGGGCATCGGCCCTACGTTCAGAAGGAAATTTGCATTCATGCCCGCCGCGCGCACCAGGTAGCGAATCAACTGTGCCGTGCTTTTGTAATGATCATCGGTAATATTAAATCCCCAGGCGTTGTTCATCGTTTCGCAGGTCTCGAGGGGCAACGCGCTCACGCCTTGCTCCTGATTGAAGCCGGTCGTGTGTCCGCCGGGCAAATCCTTTTCGAACATCTGGAAGTCCTCGCCGGGAAAGGGAGTTCTATGATGATTGCTGCCGACCAGCGCCTGCGGCTGGAGTTGATGAATCATCCTGTACGTCCTAGAGAGACGCCAATCCGCATCCGGCTTGTCCCACATCCCGTCGAACCACACGCCGCCGAGTTCCCCGTAATTCGTCAGCAACTCGCGCAACTGTCCGTCCATGAAGTTCAAATACGCATCCCAATTTCCCGAATCCGGCCTTTCCGTGTGATGTCCTGTCCTCCCGCGGGGAAAATAGTCCTCCGAATGCCAATCGAGTTGAGAGTGATACACGAATAGTTTGATTCCCTGCTTGTGACATTCCGCTGCCAGCATGCCGATTATGTCTTTTCCATAAGGCGTGCGCGCCACGACGTTCCAGTCCGTCAGTTTCGAATTGAACATCGCGAACCCGTCGTGATGCTTCGACGTGATGGTGATGTATTTCATCCCCGCTGCTTTGGCGAGCGCCACCCAAGCTGCCGGATCAAACTTGGTGGGATTGAAAAACGCAGGCAGCTTCGCGTAGTCCGTGCGGTTGATGGGCCGCGTTTCCATGATCCATTCCCCGTCGCCCAACACACTGTACACGCCCCAATGAATGAACAAACCAAACTTTGCGTCTTGAAACCAGGCGCGCGCCTTCAGATTCTCTGGCGTGGACGTGTAGGTCTCCTGCGCGCTTGTAGCAGTAACTCCGAAAACCAACGCGCAAAGGACTGCGGCCGTGAAACAAATCGATCGTGAGCGGGCATACAGATTCATCGGGGGCCTCCACCAAGGGCCGAAATTGTCGAGCGCTCGGATTTTATCTAATGCTGTGAGGAAAAGGAGAGAAATTCCTCACGCCGCTCGCCTCGATGGTTTTTCAGGGGAGAAAGGAGTACGTGAATTTGATCGCGAAGCGCGTTTCGCGAATCTGCTGCGGATTTGCGGCGGCGAGACTCACAAATTGCGTCCCCAGATTATAAATGACAAAGAGGTCGCTGTCCGGCCTGTAGTTATAACGCAGGCGGATGTTTGCGCTCATTGCCTGTATGTTCGCGGTATCCATCTGCAACGTGCTGCTCAGGCTCAGGAAGCGCGAAAACGAGTAGTTGCCCTGCAAGCTCGCGAGATCCACTGAGAAATTACCTTGCGGCAAACGAAAGCGATTCCAGGTCTGCACAAGAGAAGCGGAGAATTTCGCCGTTGGCCGATAGGTGGCTCTGATACGAAACTCATTGAGCGTCCCGCCATAATAGCCGCCAAAGCGTTCGAAAAAATTGTACGTAAACCGGCGGTCGAGTCGCGATCCGTAAGTGAGCTGGTGCCGCGCAAAATGATACAGTCCGTTCGGGATGAAAATGTTCTTATAAATGTTGAGCGGCGTGGTGATTCGCTGGGTGAATACATCCGCGATGTCGTCATCGGTGTAAGCGCCGTTGTGGAACTCCGCGCGAAAAGTCCCCTGCCATTCCTGCGTCTGCACGATGCCCCGAGTGTCTGGCGAATGAAAAATGAAGCCCTCGAATTGCAATTCGCGGATGCCCTCAATCTTTGGCCGCACCTTGAACGTCCCGTCAGCATATTCCTGATTCGAATCGGTTCTCTCAATGAATCCCAGCTCGGGATTGAAGTTGGGGCCAATCTTCCTCTTCGCCGCAATCCCTTCCAGCCAGTTCGATTTGTAGTGTAACGAAGCGCCGACGTCACTCGCTCCGCTGGGCTTGCCCGGCGACTGCGTGCCGGCCAGGTGCCCGTCAAAAACAAAGTCCTTCAAAAACACGAGGCGCGAATCAACGCCCCCCGTCTGATTAAAGCTGTCCGTCACGTTGCCGGACCGTTTGCCAATGCCCATCACGCCGATGTAGGACCCGCCCCACAAGGATTCCTTCAATCTCACCACGGAATAATTTGCATAAGGATTTGGCCCGCTGGAGCGCGTATCCACATCCATCACACCGACCGCCAATCGCCCAATCGTGCCGGTCAGTTTCGCTCCGCCGTTGATGGGCACCTGTTGCCCCGTCAACGGATCGATGCCGATCTGCCGGCTGAAAAATAGCTGGTCCTGGTCGCCCAGCTTAAAATCGAAGACGCTCGCGTTCTCCAGAAAGAATTGCCGCTTTTCCGGGATGAAGATTTTGAACGGCGTCAGATTGAATTGGTCCTGATCCACATCGGTATCCGCGAAATCCGTGTTCCCCGTAAGGTTCAACACAAGGTTGGAATTCAATCCATACTTCAAATCGAGACCGCCAGTCAGCGGGAACCGCGCATTCTGGTTATCCTGCTTGTCGTATTGCAACAGGCCGTACGGCTTGATTACCAGAAGCCTTCCCGTCCCGATATCCGTGATGCCCCTGAGCTCTCCGGCTTGCGACACTTTGACGAGCCCGTAGGTTCTTCGATAAGCGGCCCACAGATCTTCTTCATTCTTGCGGCGAATGAAACGCTTGAAATTCAGTCCCCAAATCACATTTTGTGACTGTGTGAAATTCAGCGTTGTGAACGGAATTTCGATCGTCGCCGTCCATCCGTCGGCGGCGATTCGTGCTTCCGAAATCCACACCCCATCCCATCCCGGGTCGAAATCACCTCCGTTGTAGTCGCCACTTCCCTGCTCCTCCACAATTAACCCATCAATCTGCGTACCCAGTGGATTGATCTGGAAAACGTAGGCTCCGCGGCGGTCGTGATTGGAATCGATCAGGATCTCAAAATGGTCGTCTAGGTCCTGACTCACATCGCGCCGCAGTTCGGTGGCCACAATTTTGCCGGGCTCGGAATCGTAGCAATGAATTCCAAAGTAGACGGAGTGTCGGGTGTACAGAATTCGTACTTCCGTCCTCTCCGTCGCAGTCTCGCCTTCGTTCGGCTCTTGCTGGCGAAATTCCGCCACCGCCTTGGCGGATTGCCAGGCGAGATCATCAAGAGTGCCGTCAAGCTTTGGCGGATGCTCGACGCGCGTGGCCTCCGCCGTGGCGCTCGTTTTCGATATAATAGGCCTGCCTCCGTTCTTTTGTGCCTGTGCAGAAGTACCATCCAGCAAAGAAAAACTCGCCAGAAAGAGGAACGCTAAGTACCATCGCCTGAGATTTGGGAGGAACACGCTATTCACGGAGTTTGGAATCCATTTTGCCTTATGCCGCGCCTTGTTCTTCCACCGTTAAAGCAAAGAGTAGTGTCCCCAGGAGCCCGATGAATCCGGCGGTGACGAACGGCGTTTCCGGACGCACTTTCCAAAGCAGCCCTCCGATGACTGACGCAGGGGTGATCGACGAACTCCTTACAAGGTAATACAGCCCGACCGTTCGCGCGCGCAACTTTGGTTGAGCAAAGCCGACAATCATCGCTTTACGCGCCGGCTCACCGATTTCGCGAAAGCCGCCAAGAATGAAAGCGAAAATCAGCCCTGTGAAACTGTGCGTGAGAATCACCGCAACTGGATAAAGTGCGAAGCACAAGAACGTCGCGATGACCAGCGGTTTCTTGCCAATCCGCTCCGCAACCTTCCCAGAAGGCACATAGATGAGGATCGAGGTCAGTAGTTGGATGGCAATCAGGCTTCCGTACTCCGGCAGGGTAATTCGGCTGATGTTCGTCACATACAAAACCACGAAGATGTCGGCCATCCCTTCGCACAACCGAATCACGATGTCCGAAGCCAGCAGCCGCTTTAACGTGGGATGAAAGGAATTCCAAATTCCACTCATTCTCACGGCGTCTCTGGCGCCTGCCGGCAATCGCAATGAGAGCAAAAGCGCCGCGGCACAACCAGCCAGAACCACCGTGATGAGCAGTCCGATTCGTACGCCTCGCGCGAGCCCGACAGCTCCCATGATCACGCCGCCGACCAGCGGTGAGATGACCACGGGGATGCGCTTCAGCACCGAATAAAGCGTGAAACCCAGGGCATGGCGCTCTTTCGGCAATGCGTCGCCAATTGTGGCAAAGATCGTGGGCGAGCCCATCGTCTGCCAGACCATCACGAAGGCAAGCCCAAGAAAGAGGTACGGCCATGCTGGGCTAAAAAGATAAATCAGGTAGCCCGCGACGGCTACCGCCAGAAACGCTAGGAAAGCTCTGCGCCGGCCCCAGCGGTCTGCAAGCCATCCCCCCGGATATTGGTAGAGCGCGTCGAAAAAATCTTCCGCCGTTCCAAACAGGCCCACCGCCGCTACGCTCGCGCCCAGCGACTCCAAGTACTTGGGAAGGAACTTCTTCCAAAGCTCTTCGCCCAGCCCCACCAAAAAAATGGAACCGGACGCCGCGAGTACGTTGCGCTCGATTCCCAGGTACTCTTTGATTGTCTTCTGGATGCTGCCTCCAGTGCGCTGCCGTCGTAGTGCGCCTGGCCCTAAGCGTTCTGGATCGCCCTCTTCAGCACTTCTCGCGAAATATTCGCTCCGCTCACGATCAGCACCGGATAATTGCCAAATCCTTCGCTCGATTTCAGCAGCGCCGCCGTGCTCGCCGCTCCAGCAGGTTCCGCGACGACATGCTCTTCCATCAGCAGCACGCCGATCGCGCGCAACATCTCCTCCTCGCTCACCAGAACCACATCATCCACTAAGGTTCTGACGTCTTGCACATTAGCGGCCTCCGGCGTTCTTGTGGCTAACCCATCGGCAATCGTGTCGCAAGTTTCCGTGCCTACCACTTTCCCTTCTTTCCACGATAGGTAATACGCCGGCGCGCGCTCCGCCTGTACTCCGATGATTCTCACGTGCGGCGCAAGCTGCTTCGTCGCCGCGGCAATTCCGCGAATCAGCGCCGTATCTCCCATCGGCACAAGAATCGCCGTCGCCTTCGGAAGCCGCTCCAGGATTTCACACGCAATCGTTGCCGGCCCCGCGGGCAAATCCAAATCCGTCGCGTCATTCAAAAAATAAACACCCGGTTGCTTCGCCTGCTCCGAAGCCAATTCGCACGCGGACGCCAAATCGCTTTCGCCACTTTCCACAATCTCCGCTCCCAGCCCGGCAATCCGCCCCCGCTTCACCGGATTGCAATTCACCGGCAAGAAAATCTTCGCTGCAATGCCAAACTTACTGCCCGCATACGCCACCGCCGCCCCATGATTTCCCGTGCTCGAAGCCACCACGCCGCGCAGGCCGCCCTTCTTCATCTTCTCTGCCAGCGCGTAAAACGCCCCGCGCACCTTGAACGTTCCCGTCGGCAGTTCCGTCTCTAGCTTCAAATAAACATTTTTTCCGGCGCGCTGGCTCAAAAACGGCGCAGCGATCAGCCGCGTGGGCGCAAAATACTTCGCCAGGAACTTCTGCGCTTCGCGAATTGTCGAAATGCTCGGTTGAATCTGCACTTTCGTCCCTGCGTCCATTTCGTTCTCTCCTTCTCAAACGGGTCGGCCCCTTGTGGCGCACGCTGCAAAGCCATAAGCACTTTCGGAGGGCCAGCATCATAGCAGGTAACTCTTTAACACTGCCCCGCAAGCAACAACGGTGCCCTACATTTCCGCCTAAGTTATTCTTTCTACAGAGCTTACTTTGCATGCTTGCGACTTTTGCCCGGGCTCAGGGTTCTATGTAATGGGTGGCCCTCCACTGGCAAATCGCCACCTTCATAAAAGTCGTGAACGCCCAGCAAACGCCAGAAAGGTGAGAATCATGCGTATCGCGCGTTTTGTTCTTTTTCTAGTTCTTGCCGCCGGAGTCCTGGCGATTCCCGCACCGTCTCAGGCGCAAGTTGCCGTGGGTGTTTCCATCCGTATCGGCCCTCCGGCCTTGCCCGTCTACGCGCAACCTATCTGCCCTGGGCCGGGCTATATCTGGGTTCCCGGCTATTGGGCCTATGGCGACGATGACTATTTTTGGGTTCCCGGCACGTGGGTGATCGCCCCCGAACCCGGCTTCCTTTGGACTCCCGGCTATTGGGGCTGGAGTGAAGGTTTTTACGCCTGGCACGCCGGCTACTGGGGACCAACAGTCGGCTTCTACGGCGGAATTAACTATGGCTTCGGCTATCCCGGCGTTGGCTTCTTTGGCGGATATTGGCGCGGCGGCAACTACTACTACAACCGCTCCGTAACCAACGTCAACGTAACTGTCATTCACAACGTCTACAACAAGACCGTCATCAATGAGCGCACCGTAAACCGCGTCAGCTTCAACGGCGGTCCCGGCGGCATCCACGCCGAACCCAACCGCGATGAGCGCCGCGCTGAACACGACCGCCACGTTTCCATGACTGCGGAGCAAAACCGTCATTTTGAAGGTGCTCGTGGCGACCGCAGCTTCCGGGCTTCCGTCAATCACGGCCGCCCCGAAGTCGCCGCAACTCCGCGCTCCGGCGAATTCCATGGCCGCGGTGAGGATCGTGGCCGAGTCGAGGACCGTGGCCGTAGCGACGACAGAAACCGCCCGGACGCGCGCGATTCGAATCGAGGCCGCGAGAATAACGGTCGTGAATTTGACCGTCCGCCCTCAGCGCGTCATTCCGACAGCCCGTCGTCCAATCCCAGGTTGGAGCAAAAGCACGAAAGAGACTTCGACAAGATGCAGCGGCAGCAGGACGCTGAACGCCAAAAAATGCAGCGGCGCAACGAACAGGAGCAGCAGAAGGTGAGCCGCCAGAACGCAAGCCAGCAGCGCCAGGACCAACTTCAGCGCCGCCAACAGCAACAAACGGATCAAATGAACCGCAAGCAAGAACAGCAAACACAAAAGCTTCAGCAGCGCCAGGAGCGCGAACACCAAAAGGAACAAAAGCAGGAAAGCAAACCGCACGGCAACGGCAACGGCCACAATCGGCCTTAGCTAGCAACGCCCCCAGATAGGGGCAAACTAGCCCACGCTACCTTGCCACGCACGTACCAGTAAGAGCCGGGAACAAGTCAATGTTTCCGGCTCTTGTTGTTTTCTCGGTGAATTTTTCTGCTAAAGCTCCGATCTTCGAAGAGTCTGAGCACTCACAAAAATTCGAAGCCGGAAGCAATCTGCTTGCCTCCGGCTTCGAGTCCTCAAGTGATGCAATCATAATTGCAAGCTATGCTTCCGCGAATGACCGCTGTGGCTGCTCACTTCGTTTACCAAGTAAGCAGCGCATAACCTCCTTGGCCCGCTTGCGCCGGAGGGAAGAAAGATCCCGCTCCGCCGCCTCCAAACTCCCCGTTCGGTTGGAAAGCAAAGCCGGCAACCTGGTAGCCAACCGCTCCGAGGTCGTTCGGAGAGAAGCCGTTCGGTGCCGAGGGCCCGCTGTGACTGATTGCAGCGTTTGGATCAACCGCACCACCAGCCGCGCCCGGAACCGGCGTGCCACAAGTGATTCCGGACGGAGGATAGGGCTGCCCCGCGGCACCACCGTATGCAACCGCGAGCACGTTATTGTTGGCATCCAGGACTTCCGTATCTCCCCCGTTGCCACCCGGAGGAACCGCCGTGGTTCCCCCGCGACCCTTGGCGCCCACGGTGATTGTCAGAACCTGGCCCTCTTGGACCGCTAGGATAGTGCTCGTGTAGGCTCCGCCGCCCCCGCCACCTCCGCCATTGCAGGGGACCATGGCTCCGCCTCCGCCAGCGCCATACAGTTCTACACTCAATCTGTTGACGCCAGCCGGCACGACGAAAGTGCCCGTGGATTGGAATTCCTGTCTGCCGTTAAGGCCCGGGCCTGGAGGTCCAACGGGTCCTTGGGGTCCAACTGGCCCGGTTGGCCCAGTATTCCCTATGGGACCGGCGGGTCCAGCGGGACCAGTTGCGCCGATCGCGCCGGTTTGGCCTACGTTGCCAGTGGAACCTTGCGGACCTTGCGGCCCAACAGGACCAACTGCGCCGGTCGCACCTGTGGCACCTACCGCACCGGTTGCGCCAGTGTCACCCTTTGGCCCTTGCGGACCTTGAGGTCCCATCGGCCCTGTTGCGCCTACAGGCCCTTGTGGACCCACGGCACCAACTGGACCGGCGGGCCCTGCCGCGCCAGTTGCGCCGGCATCACCCTTTGGCCCCTGCAGCCCTGTAGCTCCTTGTGCACCCGCAGGCCCCGTCGCGCCTGCAGGCCCTTGCGGTCCCATAGGTCCCGCCGGACCAGCTGGCCCCTGAGGGCCCATCGGTCCAACACTCATTATAGGTAGCAAGGTCACGCTGAGGTCATTGTTGCCTGCAGCTATCTGGACATCGCGCGCGTCGGCGTTCCAGCCCGGGTTTGGAATGGAGACCTTTACTTTGTGCCAGCCCACAGAAACTTCCGTGCTCATGGGCGTAACCTGGCCCGTGTCCTTTCCGTCCACGGACACGTTCGCGCCCGACGGAAACGAAGTCACCCTTAATTTTCCATGTTTATCTTGTGCCCATGCCCTGCTAGGCAAGAGAAGTAGCGATCCGACAAACACAAATACCCACAACATCCGGCGATGCTGGGTCATCGAGTCCTCCTTGAGTGCTTCCCACGCTTCAACTTTTCGCGCCTACTAATCTGCCGCGCGTTCTGGCAGGCTTCGAGGGGACATACGTAAACTGATCGCAACTGCCGTTCCATACTGCGAATGCCTCTAAGCCATTTGTTTTCAATGAGAAGGAAGAGAGTTTCCACTCTGAAAGTCGCTTACCCGTGTAACGAAACGTTACCTTTCAGGCACAAACGACCGAAGCGCTTTTTTGGGGTTCGTATTTTCTTCGTAGGCGAGCTCTAACGTGCAATTTGGATGGAGCTCAGGATGAAACTCATCGTGGGTGCAATCATCGCCTGCATGTGCTTTGGTTAAATTTGTCTGCGGCCCAGCGACTGCAACGAAAACAAACGCCCAAGTTCACCACTCGATTTAAAGTAGAATTCCCGCGTCTTTTTTCAGCACAGGTTTGCTGACAGCTCGCCAACCTTTATGTCCGACGTGGCGGAGAAAAAACATCTGTGGCAATCGCCCATGGCGATCACTTTTGTCGCTCTGGCCTTGCGCCTCGTCGCCGTGCGTCTTTTCTACAACAGCACCTGGAACGAATACGAGGATCACTTGTGGTTTGGTTTCGAGACCGGCCGCATCTCGCGTTCCATCGCGGAAGGCCAGGGCTTCGGCAATCCGCTTCTCGTTCACACCGGCCCGACCGCCTGGCTGACTCCCGTTTATCCGTACCTTCTCGCTGGCGTTTTCAAACTCTTCGGCGTCTACAGCAAAACGTCCGCCCTCGTCATTCTCAGTTTGAATGCTTTGTTTTCCGCTTTGATCTGCCTGCCGCTCTTCCGCTTCGCGCAGCGCAGTTTTGGCCGCGGCGTGGCCGTCACCGCCTGCTGGATCTGGACGCTCTATCCCTATTTCATTTACATCCCTAGCGGCTTCGTTTGGGACACTTGTCTCGGCGCTCTGCTCGTCTCAATTCTTTTCCTGTGCGCATTAAAGCTCAAAGAAAACCCCGGCTCGTGGTGGAGTTGGCTCGGCTTCGGTGTCCTCGGCGGCTTCTGCGCATTAACAAACGCCTCCACTCTCACGCTTTGCCCCATTCTCGCCGCTTGGGCCATCTATCCCTTGTGGCAAAAGACGCAAACGCCGAACGCGCCGCGAGAATCGCAAACATCGCATTCGCCGCGAATCTCGCAAAACCGCTCTCGCTGGCTTTCCCCTGCTCTGCTCGTCGCCATTGGACTCGTGGCCACTCTTCTCCCTTGGCAAATCCGCAACTACCGCACCTTCCACACTCCCATTCCCCTCCGCGACAACTTCTGGCTCGAATTCTGGGTCGGCAACGACGGCAACACTTCCAGTTGGCTCGACACCGACGTGCATCCTTCCATCAACCCCGACCAAAAAGCCGCCTTCGTCCGCCTCGGCGAAATTCCGTATTTCCGCGAGAAACGCCGCGAAGGTCTCACGTTTCTCGGGCAGCATCCTGGCCTGTACGTTGTGCAGTGCTTGCGAAGGTTTTTCTATCTCTGGACCGGTTTCTGGAACCTGGATCCTTCCAATTTGCAGGACGAGTTTCACGGCTTCGCCAACGTCTATCTCACTCTGTCACTCACTTTGGCGATGCTTCTCGGCCTCTGGCGCGCCTGGCGCAACCAAATTCCACTTGGCGGCATTGCTCACCGCGAAGGAGCAGCTCCCGGCTCACGTTCTCCTGATTCCGTTCTTTCCAGCGTTCGCAATTCTGTTTCTTCGGGCGATGTTATCCTTCCTGCGTTTCGCTCATCTCGCGAAGCGGTGCTTCCCTTTGTCCTGGTCCTCGCGTTTTATCCGGTGGTTTTTTATCTCACGCATCCAACGATTCGCTATCGCCACATCATCGATCCCGAAGTCGTCATCCTCGCCGCACTCGGCCTCCGCTCCCTCTTCCACTCGCCTGGTTTCTCCAAAGCCCCTGCCGTCCAACCCTCCGCGCCTGCTCCATAGCTCTCGCCCTTCCTCAGGCAAACCGATTCTTCAGTTTGCCTTCGCCGACTTGCTCGCCGCTTTCTTCTGGTCCTCAATCCACCCATTGACCCGCGCCTCAAGCAAGTCTAAGGGCAACGCGCCCCCATCCAATACCTCGTCGTGAAAGCTCCGGATGTCGAACGTCTTCCCCAGCTCTTTCTTGGCACGCTCTCGCAGCTCGATGAGCTTGAGTTGGCCGATCTTGTAGCCCAGCGCTTGAGCCGGCCAGGCGATATACCGATCCGTTTCGCTCTGCACCTCTGGCTCATCGATTCCGGAGTTTGCGTGGAAATAGTCCACCACCTGCTGCCGTGTCCAATGCTTGTAGTGCAACCCGGTATCCACCACCAGCCGAATTGCGCGCAGCAAATCCGCTTGCAAGTGTCCGTACATGCTATACGAATCTTGATAAAAACCTACTTCTTCTCCCAGCCGCTCGGAGTAAAGCCCCCAGCCTTCTCCATACGCGATGTAATACGCTTGTTGCCGGAACGGCGGCAGCGTCGGTAGCTCCTGTGCAATTGCACCCTGCAGATGGTGCCCCGGGACTCCTTCGTGATACGCCGTGCTCTCCACTTCAAGCATGGTCCGCTTTTCGTAATCTCCAGTATTGACCATGATGTGTCCCGGCCGCTTGCCGTCAGGCGTCCCCTGCTGGTAATACGCGTCGGGTGCTTCCTTCTCGTGGTAAGACTCCACTGGCAGCAGCTCCACCTTTGCTTTGGGCAGGCGCCCGAAAAGTTCCGGCAGTTTGGCCCACATCTGGTCCACGTACTTGGCGTACAGATCTAGCACTGCCTGACGCGATTTGAAGTGCAAAGCTGGATTCGTGGCCGCCGCCGCGTCGAAGGCCTTGAGATCAGCAAACCCCAGTTTTTGCGCGATCTTCAGCATTGCCGCCTGGTCTTTCGCCACTTCCTGCAAACCTAATTGATGAATCTGCTCCGGCCCGAGGCTCGTGGTAGTCACGGTCTTCGCTGCATAGGCGTAGCGCGCTTCTCCATCCGGCAGCGCCCATAAGCCGGGCTCGCTTCGCCCGCGTGGCGCATATTCTTCCTTCACGAACTTCGTGAATTTCTCATAGGCCGGAGTCATTTGCTCGCGCACCGCCGCCAGCATCTTTCCATTCAGCCGTGTTCTGTCTTCCGCCGAGAAGCTCGCCGGAAATTTCTTTGCCGGCTCCATGAAAGGACTTTCCTCCGGCTTCGTTTTCGCAATCGTTTCGGATTGCCGCGCAACTTGCTCCAGCAGAATTTTTGGCGGCATCAAATGATCCGCAATCCCCTTCCGCATTAAGTCCATCGTGTCATCGAACTGCTTCGGCATGTTCTTGAGCCGTGTGATGTAATCCTCGTAATCCTTCACAGTGTCGAATGACAGCACCGAAACCAGTTGCGGCGCATTGATTTGTATTCCCGAAAATTGCGTTACCGGCATTTCCCAGTCTTTGAACGGCACGTCCTCCAGCTGCAACTCGATGTTGCGCACCATCAATGTTTTGTTCAGCGTCTCCTGCTCGGGGAACCCCGTGGCATCAACGGCCTTGAATCGTTGGAGAAACTTCTTCTGCACTTCGATATCCGCATACACCGCTTTTTCCGAGGAGTCCGTTAATTTGTCATTGAAGCGTTTGTCCCCCAAAGTGGAAGCGTATTCTGGATAAGTCCGCATCGTGTAATCCCATTGTTCCGCCAGCAGGTCGTTGAGTTGCTTGCGCCGCTCGGCAAGACTCGCTTGGTCTTCTCCATTTTTCTGCCGGGCCGCGCCGCCACTCCATCGCGCTCCACTTGCCAGCGCGCCCGCCGCAAGGAATACCAGACCCGCCACCGACTTGACTCTAACCGACATGGTTACCCTCCCGCCTTTGCGCAGTTTTTCTTCGGGGCGTCCTATTCATCATTCGGACTCTGTTAGGCAAAATGACGAAGGTTTCGCTCACCGCGGGTTCTACTCCTCCGACCCCCTCAAGTCAATCATCCTTCCGGGAAACTTAGTGGCTAACGGCGACGGCCGCTTCTTTCTTTCTCGACTCGCTCCACAGCGCGAAATACGGCTGCAGTTCGCGCATCATTTTTGCGAATTGCACCAGGTCCAGCGACTGTGCTCCGTCGCTGATCGCTTTTTCTGGCGCGGGATGCACTTCCACGATCAATCCGTCCGCGCCAATCGCCACGCCCGCGCGCGAAACTGCCGGCACCAGGCTGCGCTTTCCCGTCGCGTGGCTCGGATCCAGAATCACCGGCAAATGCGTCAACTCATTCAGCGCCGGAATCGCCGCGATGTCGCAAGTATTGCGCGTGACCGTCTCAAACGTGCGGATTCCCCGCTCGCACAAAATCACCTCAGGATTTCCGTGCGCCGTAATATATTCCGCGGACATCAGCAGCTCTTTCACGGTGCTGCTCAACCCGCGTTTCAACAGCACCGGCCGCCCGCATTTTCCCAGGGCTTTCAGCAGCATAAAGTTCTGCATGTTTCGCGCGCCCACTTGCATCACGTCCGCGTACTTCGCCACTAAGTCCACGTCGCGGTCCGTCATCACTTCCGTGATAATCGTCAGCCCCGTCGCGTCTTTCGCTTTTCGCAACAGCTTCAATCCTTCCTCTTCCATGCCCTGAAAATCGTACGGCGAGGTTCGCGGCTTGAACGCGCCGCCGCGCAGCATTCTTGCGCCCGCCTTCGCCACGCCTTCCGCCGCCTGCATGATCTGTTTCTCCGATTCCACCGAGCACGGCCCCGCCATCACCACAAATTCGTCGCCGCCAATCGTGACTCCGTTCACCTTGACCTGCGTTTTTTCTTTGCGAAACTCTTTGCTCACGAATTTGTACGGCGCGGAAATCCGCACCACGTTGTCCACTTGCGGCATCGCTTCGATCGATTCCATGCATGCCGTCACGTCGCCCACGCCCACCACGCCGATGACCACGCGCTCCTCCCCTTCGATGGAATGCACTTTGTACCCGAAGTGTTCGACCTGCTTCGTCACTCCGTCGATTTCTTCCCGCGTCGCATGCAGTTTCATGGAAATAATCATTTCTCCGGCCTCTCAAGTGGTTTCTGTCACCAAAACGTTTGTCCCACAATATCGCTTGCCGGAAGACGCACGATGCGTGTCATTCCGAGCGAAGCGAGGAATCTGCTTTTCGTTTGTGCCGAACAGTTCGTTTTCATTTTGTGCTGTCCATTTCGTGTTCGAAACTTTTTCATTCCCACAAATAAAAAACCCACTCGGCTGGCGAGTGGGCTGAAAACTTTTCGCTGACTTCGCTTACAGAGACGCCCCCCGCCACGCGGATGGATGCCACGTAAATCGATACCAGTAATACGAGTTGGCGAGTTGCGCGCTCATCGAGCCGACAGTGTATTCCGTCTTTTTCCGCGTTTCAACTGTTTCTTTTTTCTCTTCAGTCTGCCTTCTGGCTTTAGTAAAAGAGCAGCGCGATTTTGTAGCGGGCGAAGCCTGCGGCGTCCGGGGTGCGGCAGGCGCCTACGGAGACGTTGCGGAAGGGTTCGCTGCGAATTTTCTTTTCCAGCTCTGGCGGGATTTCGCTGAGATTCCCTGTCTCGAACCGAATCAACGCTCCAGAGCGCCCACCAGGCGTTCCAGCAAGACCATCGCAGGCTCTCCTCGCTTCCTCCGGGGTCGCCGCTATTCGCAAACCTTTCGCGACGAGAAGCGCTGCGACCTGTTTTTCCTGCTGATCGAGACTCACGTTTCCAAACGATTGCGAGAAATCCTGCACGGCAAAAAGTCCGGCCGTCCCGCGCACCACAGCGATTCCCACCGAAGTGACGCGCGGGCTCAGAATATTCGCGCGGTGGCCGGCGGAATGCATCCATCCGTTGTGAATCGTCGCGGAATCTTTTCCGATGGCGATGTTCTCAGCGATGTACGTGAAGCGCGCGCCGGCAGTGGTGATGCGTTCTTCGAGTCCCGGCTCGCCGGGAAGCTGGTGCTCCATGATATTGAGATCGAGCATCAGCAGCGCGTGCTGGCGCGCGGCCTTGAAGAGCGCATCGTCCCACCTCAATTCGGGAAGATGGTTCGCGACGCGTTCGTGGTTGAGCAACTCAAACAATTCGCGTTCGGATTCGTTGCGCGGTGGCGGCGATTGCGCACTGGTCAACGTAACAGTAAAGAACAAGAAGGCTGCCGAAAAGCAAGCGACGAAGATTCTCGCGGCACTTGAGATGAGTCCCGAATCTAGCAGTCGCGGAAAATTCACGCACTTGTGCGCGCCGCGTACGACGGCCAGGTACGGCGCGAGGTTATTCATGCCATTGAAAAAATCAGCCGCGAACGCGGACCGCGCTGAAGCTCACCACCACATGGCCGCCGGCGGTGGGCCGGCCGAAGCTCATCATCGGGCTGAAGCGCGAGAAGAGCAGCATCTGATCCAACTGGCGGCGCAGTTCGAGGCTGTTAGGGCCGGAAAGAATCTGATAGTCCGTCATGTTGCCCTGGGCATCCACGGTTACATCCAGCAACAGACCGTGAGGCAAGGAGAGCTCGAAGTCGTTCTTTTCGGGCCACGATTGCGGGAACTCGGAAAGCGAAACCACCTTCGCCGGTCGGATCATATTGATGGGTACGTCGTTCTCCACCGCGCGAACGGTGATGCCCGGAACAATCATCTGCAGGGTCAGAACAAAAATCAGAATCGCGGCGAAGAAGCCGCCCGTCGCCGGGACGGTCAGCGGGCGAAACACGTTTTCGAGCACGACCCCCGCATGCTCGCGGAAATTGCGCCAACGCGTCGCCCAACCTTGCGATTGCTGAGCCTGCGCCGCCGCGACTTTGATGCGCACAGCGAGATCCATGGGCGGAACATTCTTCGGCACGCGCGAAAACAACACCGCCAGCTTGCGGAAGCGCTGCAACTCCTCGCGGCAGCCACTGCAAATTTCCAGATGCCCGCGAATCGCCGCGCGTTCCCGCACGCGCTCTTCGCCAATCAACGCATCATCCAAATAGCCAGCCAGATTTTTTCGTACCGTGGTGCACTTCATGAGAGCCCCTCTCCCGCGTAGGCTTCCCGCGGGGACTTGCCTTGTGAAGCAACCGAAACATGCCGTGCAGCCGAAGAGGCATGGCCGAAGGGCGACGGCTGCGGCATCACCACCGTTCCATGAACAAATGTCTGCGCGTGGGCTTGCACGTGAGCCGGCGGAATTTGCAGCTCGTCCGTCTTTTCGGGCTTTCGTTCCGCTTTGGGTTCCTGCAACATGGGTTCGAGAATTTCCTTGAGCGCGCGGCGGCCGCGCAGAATCCGCGACTTCACCGTGCCGACGCTACAGTCCAAAACTTCGGCGACTTCTTCGTAACTCAGTCCTTCGAGGTCGCGCAAAATCACCGCGCTGCGAAACGCCTCAGGAACCTGCTGCAGCGCGCTCTGCACGGCCTCTTGAATCTCGTGCGCGGCGAGCTGCTCAAAGGGCGTGCCGCCGGCATCCGGAATCTCCAGGCGCAACTGCCCTTCTTCCGGCTCCGCATCAATCGAAACATTTTTCTGCAAGTGGCGCTTGAACCAGCGTTTCTGATTCAGCGCTTCGCGAATGGCGATGCGATAGAGCCAGGTTTTCAAAGAACTGCCTTGGCGGAACTGGCGGATGCCGCGAAAAGCCTTCAAGAAAACTTCTTGCGTGCCGTCGGCGGCGTCCGAGGTATCTCCGAGCATGCCGAGGATCAGGTTGTACACGGCCGCGTGATAGTGGGTGACGAGCCAGTCGAAGGCCGTCTCCGAGCCCGCCTGGAGCTCATGGACGAGTTCAGCTTCGCCGCCGCCCCAACAACTTAGGGCACTGGCCCAATCGGACACTGCCGGCCTTTCCGACCCGAATCCGTCTTTGAAAGAGCCGGTCTAAAGACCGGCCACTACAAATTCGCCTCGGGTCTCCCTACATCCCCTAAGGATCGACCGCCTGCCGGGCGCGGCGGCGAGCACTTGCCGAACCCGCTGTCCGCCTCTTTCTTAGACACCGAAAGAAGCGGCTTTGTTTCCGAGCACTTCGGTCGTTCAGGACCAATTGTGGCACCGCGCAACCGCGCATGCAATGGAACCATTGGTGACTCGCGATTCGTGACTCGCGGAAGAAGACAAGCAACTCAGCTTGCCCGCGATGGGGCAATCGAGCTCGTCCCGAATTGGTGAGAAAGAGGTACAGAGCCCCGGGGGTATCGTAAGTGTGGCAAACAAGGGACTTGCGGGAGCCCGTTTTTGGATGTGTGGCAAATAAAGAGGTTAGCTGGCGATTTTTCGGATGTGTGGCAAACACTGGATTTACGGTGGCACGGGGCGAGCGACGAGTGGCGAGCGGACGGGCAACAGATACCCTCCCCCCTCCATTGCATGGGAAAGAGTGCGAAAGTGATTGATGGAAAAGGAGTTTGGGACGCTCAATTGGGCGGAAGAGTGCGGAACTGCTTGAAATCAAAGGAATTAAATGAAAACACCCGTTCTGGGAGATTTTCGTGGGTTGGGCGGCGGGGGCGCACATAAGTAGTCGGGCAATCGGCCCTTCGAGGCTCAGGCTAAAAGGGATGCTCAAATGCAAAAAGGGGTTGTCTATTTTCTGTTTACTTGTCCAGTACCTTCTCAAGGCATACTTAAGTCGTTTGTTTGGGTGAGGATAGTGGGGTGAGTTTGAGAGGCGCGGGAAAGACAAAAGACCCCAGGCGAAAGACCCAGATTCAAACAGCGAACCAAGGGCACCCGGCCGCCCAAAGGCGTTTTTCGGAGTTAAAGTGCGGCCACCGCCATCGCATGAATGGAGCCCCTGGCCGTGCGGTTCATCGAGACATCAAGACAGGGAGAGCCGCTTCGTCAAAAACCGTCCGTGTGACACCACCGAACATCCATTCCGTCATGTAGGAGTGGCCATAAGCACCCATAACCAAGAGATCGGCACCGAAAGCGGCAGCCCGCGAAAGCAGGAGGCGGCCTACATCTTGGCCGTCGGGCGCTATGCGGTTCACCCCCACGTGTGCACCATGGGAAGCCAGGTGGCGCGCGACATCCGCTCCTGGCTCCTTGCTTTGATCTGACGAGTGCACCTCGTGGCCGACGATCAAGACCTCCACCGCCTCAGCCTTCACAAGCAATGGCAGAGCATCCGCGACAGCACGTACGGACTCCCGCGTGGCGTTCCACGCCACCAGGATGCGCCGGACCTGGGATACCTTGCTGTGTGGAGGAAACAGGATGATCGGCCGCCCGGAACTCAGGATCAGGGACTCCGTAAGGCCAGGAGGACCAGCCGTCTGGGCCGCGGATTCCGGGCGGGCAACCACGACCAACTCGGCGTAGTACGCATGCACGCCTACTTCGGTGCTCAAGTGGGGCAACGATCTCCACTCTGACCGGGTTCCGTGGCGACGTGAGATGTCCTCGAATTGGGCGCGGTATTCCGCCACGATCTGGTCAAGTTTCTTTTGCTGGTCTTCGATGACGTCCAGCTTGCCCGTGCCGCGGGCGAACATCTGCGCCGGCGTAGCTTCGGGGTCCGGCTGCATAAATACGCTGATCAGGCGCGCCTCGTGCTCCTTGGCGAGTCTGGCGGCGAACTCCAAAATACCCGCTGTGTCGGCTCGCCCATCGATGAAAACGACGATTTCCCGGAGGGCAGAGGCGCCCGTGGTCGTGGTGCCAAGCGGGGTAAAGTCAGGTACGGGAGACAAAGCCGGCTTTTTGGTGGCCATAGCAACTCCTTCTTCTCGTCGTGCAAGCTGTCGTTAAGACCAATGGTTTAGATTCGCGCGAACGCGATTTTGACTCAAGTATTTTTGGGGCGGCCCAATTTAATTCCAAACCTGCGCAAAACAGCATAAGAATAGCTGTTTTCTATTGACCTCCCAAGTGCGCAGATTCTAACCGAATCCGGAAATAGAATCGCCCTAAAGGCGCGAGGTTTTCATAGCAGGCCCACACCTTCAAAACCCGAAAGCATAGCCACCGGCCCGGTTATTCGGAAGACCCGCAAAGCGGTGAGTTCAGGGTGTTTGAGACGGGCATGCCCATCCCATGTTCGGATTTGTGGCTAACAGGCCAAATGTCTCGTGGGCCGCCAAAAGGAACCGATGACCGACTTCAGGACCTGCTTCGGTAGCCAAGTAATAGGCTTGGTCATCCAGGTCGTAATCTGCCTTTGGACGAATGAGGTAGGCGCCGCTCACCGGCTGTTGGTCTTGCTCAGCCGTTCATCGAGCAGCCGATGCTTTTCTCGCCAGTAGGAGGGTCCCGCCT
>Ga0307471_100000176_pt1 | contig 31993 bp, 29 predicted proteins | sample atmos_gasesAM3C__2_FD_204566 | JGI IMG/M metagenome (GOLD analysis project Ga0307471, IMG submission 204566) | Hardwood forest soil microbial communities from Morgan-Monroe State Forest, Indiana, United States - atmos_gasesAM3C_515 | ecosystem: Environmental > Terrestrial > Soil > Temperate... | reverse complement strand
TCCTATACGCTGGTCCGGAATTGCTCTCACCCGGTTGGAGATGCGAAGGGGAAACTCGGTTGCCAGATGGGCTTCGGCTCCGCCACGGCGGATTCTTCCCGTTGCGAATTTGTCTGCGCTCAGAAAGGTGTCAGGGAGAGGGGATGCTACAAATGTGCCCGATTTGGCCTTTGAACGAAGATAGCCTTCTGCGTGGAGCTTTGAAAACGCAAGATTGACGGTTAGTCTGGAGATGCCCAGGTCGGCAGCCAGCGCGCGTGAGGAAGGAAGCCGCGAAGCGCCATCGCCAAAACTGCCCGATCTTAGTTCATCACGAATCTGGCGATAAAGCTGTTGGTGGAGCGGTTCGATCGATGTGCGATCAAGTCGAATCATCTCGAACGCGATGATCGAACGCCGGCGCCTTTTCTTTAGAAAAGATTTCTTGTTAGACATGCCAACTCACTGCACTGCCTAGGGAATCCGCGCGCTTCGGAATGACGACGCGAGTTTGACCAGACTTTCTCGAATCTGCGCCGGCGTCCAACCGGCGAACCCGAAAACGAACGCCGGCTTAGGCGTGGCTCGAATGCAGTAAAATGACAATGGCGAAGGTTTGACTCCAATCTGGAGAGTAACACGGGTAACCGCCACGAAGTCTTCCTCGCGTTTCAGCCACGCGACCATATTCAATCCACCCTCCGGAACCTGCAAAGTGAAACGATCACCGAGCAACTCATTGAATTGTTTGATAAAGACTTCTCGCCGCTCGGCGTAGATTTTTCGCATTCGTTTGATGTGACTGAGGAAAAATCCCTCGGTGATGAAACGCGCCAGCGTAGCCTGATCAATCGCCGACGAATGTTGGTCCATTGTGCTGCGGATTTTTACCAACGGATCGATCAACGCTTCTGGCGCAACAACGTAGCCCAGTCGCAACGAAGGAAAAAGAATTTTGCTCATCGTCCCGGCGTAAATGACGCGCCCGAAATCGTCGATCCCCTGCAGGCAAGGGAGCGGCGGTCCGGTAAAGCGGAACTCCGCGTAAAAGTCGTCTTCAAAAACAAACGCATCGTGCGCGCGCGCAAAATCGAGCAGGCGTGTTCTGCGCTCCAAACTCATTGTCACGCCGAGCGGATATTGATGCGAAGGCGTTATATGGATGATTTTTGGCTGCGTCTCTCTTGGCGATCGCACGATCACAATTCCTTCGGGGTCCAACGGCTTCGGAACTACTTTAGCGCCTGCCAAAGTAAAAACTCTGCGCGCCTGGTGAAAACCGGGATCTTCCATCCACACAGGCTCGCCCGGATCCAGCAGCGCCATGGCACTGATTAGCATCGCCTGCTGCATTCCGCCGACGATCAGCACTTGATCTGGATGACAGCGTGCGCCTCTAAAATCGCACAAGTACGTGGCAATCGCTTTGCGCAGGTCCGCGTCGCCACGACTCGACGCATGCCGCAGCAGATGAGTGCCCTTTTGTGCGAGGACACGGGATCTGAGCCGTTCCCAAATATCAATGGGGAATTCATCGACCGCCGGGAGTCCGGGAACCAAAGAAACGCCCGCCCCAGCGCCCAGGGCTCCGAGATCAAACTGCGTCCCTGCACGTTGATCTGGAATAGCTCTTACCCGGGCAGAGATACGAGCTCCACGCTCGACCAGGCGATATGCTTTCGCTCCGCCACTGCGGATTCGTTCCGTGGCGAATTTGTCGGCGGTCAAAAAACTCTCAGGGAGCGGATTCGCCACAAACGTTCCCGATCCGGCCTTCGAGCGCAGATACCCTTCTGCCTGAAGCTTTGAGAATGCGAGGTTAACCGTCAATCTTGAGATTCCCAGGTCGACGGCCAAGGCCCGAGAGGAAGGAAGCCGCGACGCGCCGTCGGTGAAAGTGCCTGATTTCAACTCATCGCGAATTTGGCGATAGAGTTGCTCGTGCAATGGTTCGGATGCCGTTCGGTCGAGCCGAATCATTTCGAACGCGATGATTGAACGTCGTCGCCGTTTCTTCAGAGGCGATTCGCTCCTGGACATGCCGATTTTCCCCCGATTCCTGCAATTCCTTTCAATTTGCATGCGTATTCCAAAGCGCAACTGGCATTATCATCTTCTCGCAAGCGGTCATTGCGACGTCAACCGATGCCGAAAGGTTGGTGGAATATGTGGAAGGTTTCTCGCTCGTCATTGGTCAAATGTAAATCCAAGTTCCTCTTCCTGTCTTTGCCGCACTATCTGATCTTCATCTTGGGCATGGCAACTTGCCCGCAGGCGCAAAGTGGCCAGGCAAACGTCGCCTATTTCGCTGTGCGTTGTTTTTGGTGCACAGAGGCCGTTTTACAACGCGCGCCAGGCGTAACCTCCGTGGTCTCGGGCTGTATGCAGCGCGCCGAGACAATACAGATCACGTTTGATTCCAGCAAGACAAGCTACGACAAACTGCTCAATCTGTTCTGGCGAGCCCATAATCCGACTGAGGTCGATAGCCAGGGACCAGACACCGGAAAGCAATATCGCTCCGCCATCTTTTATGTCGATGAACAGCAACGCGCAGTAGCCGAGAAATCAAAGGCACAGGCGCAAAAATCTTATTCAAAACCGATCGCGACTGAGATCACACGCGCAGCATCGTTTCGTTCAGCGCCAGAAAATCATCAGAATTTTTGCCGGAAAAACCCAAACAATCCGTACGTCCGACAAATCATAGAGCCGAAGATAACCGTAACCCGGATACCGGTCATGGGATGACGCGTGATGAAGTAAAATGCGCGCGCTGCGGATAGCATCTCGGACACGTGTTTAATGACGGTCCAGCTCCAACCCATCTTCGTTACTGCCTGAACTCTTTGGCGCTGAAATTCGTAAAGGCAACGAAGGATCACTAGGAAGTTACCGTTAATGCAATGAAAATAAACTCGGACTGTTGTCAGAACCGAGGACCAGTGCTGGGATGCTTCTGGCCGGGGTGCAAAGAGTGATGACACAAGGCAACTCGCATGATCTACCGCTTCAAGCACGGCAGCGACCCTGGGGCGATCGGGGGTACACTTCAGAAAATGACGCTGCCAGCATCTTCAGCGTTGCAGATAGATCGCCGCGGATTTATGCGGCTTGTTACAAGCATTGCAGCGGCGCTGACGATGGGCGGTGACATTGTTTGGGGAGAACCTATACCTATGAAAACGGCAGTAAGAATTACGTGCATCATTAGATACGAAATCGATCCGTACCAGCGAGAAGCCTTCAAAGAGTACGCAGAGAATTGGGGCCGGATTGTTCCGAGGTGCGGTGGTCATCTTGTCGGTTACTTTCTGCCTTACGAGGGCACAAACAACGTGGCCTGGGGTTTGATTGCTTTCGACAGCCTCGCGTCGTACGAGGCATACAAAAAGAAGCTGAAGGCCGATCCCGATGCGCGCAACAATTTCGCCGCAGCCGATGCCAAACGTTTCATTCTTCGCGAAGAGCGCAACTTCGTGGAAATCGTTGAGGGAACGTTCGGCGTCTCCGCTGCGTCAGGAGCCGCTGCATGATGCGCACGCTCATTCTTCCAGGCCTTCATAACTCCGGCCCGGAACACTGGCAAAGCCGGTGGGAGGCGCGGGACAAAACCATGGAACGTGTTATCCAGGATGACTGGGAAACTCCGCACTGTGCCGATTGGGTCGCGAGGCTCGACCAAGCGCTCGAACGCACAGGGCCGGAGACCTCGCTTGTGGCGCACAGCGCTGGATGCGCCCTGGTCGCGCATTGGGCAGTCGGCTACCAGCGAGGACTGGTTCGCGGAGCGCTTCTGGTGGCGCCGAGCGACCCCGAGACAGCGATGTTTCCATCCGGCCCGACTGGATTTGCGCCGATGCCGCTGGTGCGACTTTCGTTTCCAAGTGTTGTAGTCGCGAGCTCGAATGATCCATTCGTCACAGTCGTGCGCGCACAAGCGTTTGCGAGGGCGTGGGGCAGCGAGTTCGTGATGATTGGTGAAGCGGGACACATCAACAGTGCCAGCAGCCTCGGCGACTGGCCTGAAGGATTCTCGCTCCTGCGCAGTCTTCGCGAAACTCGAGAACGAGGTTTCACCCGGACAGTGGCCACGTCATTCCCTGATTCGGAAGTGCCCGCGCTAATCCGACGGTGAACAAAGGTGTCCAAAACACCAGTCTTCGTTCGTTGTAATAGGTGAACTGAAACGAAACCAACCATGTGCCCAACCTGCATAACAACTGCGCTATTGACGGCAGCTGGCGCGAGCTCAACTGGCGGTTTAACGGCCTTGGCCTTGAAACAACCATGTTGGAAATCCAAGCGAGATCATCAAACCGAGGAGACCGGAGGAGAACAAAATGAAAATCGAACCAATGGAATGCGAGAAAACAGGGATTTGCGCAGTTAATCCCCACAAAATCGTATCCTAATTTCGCCTGCGCGTAATGATTAAACAAAGACGCAACAAAATTAAATAACAAACCAAACCTATGCACATGACAAAAGACAACCGAACCATTCAACCTTACCTCTTCTTCAACGGGAACTGCGAAGAAGCCATCGAATGTTACCGCAAAGCCCTCGGCGCGGAAGTCGAGATGATGATGCGCTTCAAGGAAAGTCCTGAACCGCAACCGGCCGGCACGGTCCCCCCGGGTTTCGACAACAAAATCATGCACGCTAGTTTCCGCGTTGGCCAAACGACCGTAATGGCGTCAGACGGCTGCTCCGCCGACAAAGTCAGCTTTCAAGGTTTTTCTCTCTCGCTCTCTGTCCCTAGCGAGAAAGAAGCAGATCGCTTTTTCGCCGCACTGGCTGACGGTGGACAAGTGCGTCTGCCACTAACCAAAACGTTCTTTTCCCCGCGCTTCGGCATGCTCGAAGACCGGTTCGGCGTTGGATGGATGATTGGCGTCGCACCTCCAGAACAGAAGTGAGCTCGGCGATTTGAAATTCACTATCATTCAAAAGACGAAAGCAACCTTATCAACCAGTAATTATGTCATCAAGCACTACTAACACAATTCGGCTTCACCGCGTGCTCTGTGCCGCGCCTGATAAAGTATATCGCGCATTCCTCGATGCAGATGCGATGGCGAAATGGCTTCCGCCAAATGGATTCACGGGAAAGGTTCACCAGATGGACGGGAAGGTCGGCGGCACCTACAAGATGTCGTTCACCAATTTCACCACGGGTAAAAGCCATTCCTTCGGCGGAAAATATCTTGAACTGACACCCAACGAACGCATCCGTTATACGGACAAATTCGATGACCCTAACTTGCCCGGAGAGATGCAGACTACGATCACCCTTAGGAAAGTATGGTGCGGGACAGAGTTGAACATTGTGCAGGAAAGCGTGCCTGACGCCATACCAGCGGAGGCGTGCTACCTCGGCTGGCAAGAGTCGCTCATTCTTTTATCGAAGCTCGTCGAAGCTGACATTCCAGATTAACGCATCCGGTGGGATGGGAAGGCAGTAAAAGTTTTGTTGGATGGCCTGGCAATTGATTCGCACAGGACTGTTAGTCTGTTAGCGGACTAATCAGTTTATGCGTTGGCTATCTACGAAAGACAACTAAACCCATGACTAATACATACCAGGCAATAACCGTACTTCCTTTCGCACGCACCTGCGCAACAGATGGCAAATACCTGATCTGGACTAGTTGCCGTTTGCCAGCGCTGGCTGCCAAACCACCCAAACGCACGACCGATCAGGTATTGCAGGAGCTGCGCGCACCTGGCAACGGGATCGGTGACATTTACCTGATCGATGTCTCCGCCGTGCCAGCTTTAAAACCGTCCAAGTGAACCACGTGTCAACTAGCATGACCGCAAAGAAGCACGGAAATAACAAAATAATCTACAAGTTGGACGTCGTACCGACCGCACAACAAGTTATTGAGCTCTACAACGATGCAGGCCTTCCGAGGCCTACCCACGATCCTCAAAGAATAAGAGCCATGTTCGAAAATTCAGATCTGATTGTAACCGCCTGGGACGAGAACAAGCTAGTGGGTGTTTCTCGTATAATTACAGATTGGGTCTGGTGCAGTTATCTTGCCGATCTCGCTGTCAACCCCAGCTATAAAAGGTCAGGGATCGGCAAAAAGCTTATTGAGCTCGCCAGAGAGAAAATCGGAGAACAATCAATGCTCTTACTACTCTCAGTCCCGACGGCGATGGATTACTACCTAAAGGTAGGATTTACAAGAGAGAACAGGGCTTTCATCATGCATAGAATAAAATAGCAAAAATGCGAGATGCTCGTTGGAATGGCCGCCAACACATTGCTGCAAAGTAGCCTTATTGGACTTAGCTAACTGGGTCTTGTGAAAAGGGGCAGGCGTTTGCACGATTCAGCCCCATCCTCGCTGTTATGAAAACCCTCAAACCTATCGTGTACGCAGGCGCGCTTGTTGGCGTGCTCGACATCACGGCGGCGTGCATCAATGCGCGCGTTCTAGCGGGCTTCCCACCATCGCATGTGCTGCAAAGTGTGGCTGGCGGTCTGCTGGGACGTGGCACTTATACTGGCGGATTCGCAACAGCTGCTCTCGGTCTCGCGATGCATTTTACGATGGCGCTGACGGTGGCGGCGATTTTCTACGCGCTAACTCGGCGGTTTTCCCTTCCCAGGAAACTTTTGGGAGTCGTGGCTGTGGGAATGCTTTATGGAGCGGCGGTTTTCGCGGTCAATAACTTCGCTACGGCGCCGTTCTTATCGTGGGTTCGCAGTCTCTATCTCCATACGCCGATTTTATTCAAGCCCCCAATGGGATGGTCGCAATTGGTCATTCACCTGTTCTGCGTAGGCCTGCCCATTGCGTTGGTGATGCGTCAATACTCATCGCTTCACCGACGGTAGTCGTTAAAGCATCGAAGCGGCATAGCCTTAACGCTTCCAGAGGTCGCGTCTGTCCGTTTTAACGGTTCAACGTCCTAACGCTTCAACGCCGCGAAGCCAAAGTGGCCTTGTCGAACCGCGCCGACTGGACATTGTAAAGAAAACCGCGATCGAGAACTTGGCTGAAGCGTTCATTGCAGCCATGAATCCGAAGACGGTTGGTTTGATTGTAGCCGAAGAGATAGCTGCGGCTGATCTCATGGGTATCGCCGAAGTTTTTTCACGGGCAATAATTCGAAGGAGTGACCAGCCGGAAGCGCGTGAATCCCGTTGTTACCGAGTGATGACGATTGGTATCAACGCAGAACCCTGCGCCACAGAATGCGGTATCGTGATTAGCCCACATGTTGACCTCGAAGGCGCGCCGCCGCTTGATACTGTGTTTGTTTGCAGCGGCAGCGGATGTCACAGTGAAAGACTCAGCAGGAAGCTCATAAAATGGCTAAAGCAACGGGCACCGAATACCCGACGCATCGCAGCTCTTGGAAGAGGTATCTACGCGCTTGCAGCAACCGGGCTTCTGGATGGGCGGCAGGCGGTGATCCATTGGCGGTTCGCGAAAGATGTTGCATCGCGATTTCCCAAGCTCCGCATTAACCCCAACAATCTCTTTGTCAAAGACGGCCCTTTCTATACCTGTGCGGGTGGGACCTCAGCGGTCGATTTCGCGCTTGGCTTGGTTGAGGACGATTACGGTCGTCGTGTCGCGCTGGCTCTAGCTCGCGAACTGGTGGTTCAGGTTAAGAGGTCCGGCGAACAGGAACAGTGTTCTGAGGCTCTGAAATTTCAGATCCAATCGTCTGACCGTTTTGCTGATCTTCCCGCGTGGATCTTCTCTCATCTCAGCGACGATCTTTCCATAGACGTTCTCGCCCAAAGAGCGGCAATGTCCCGCCGTAACTTTACTCGTTTGTTCCATGAAGCCTTTGGCAAAACCCCTGCCCAGTTTGTCGCGGAAGCGCGTATTGCAGAAGCACAGCAACGATTATTAGTTCCTCGCAATAGCATTGAGAGCATTGCTCAGTCTCTCGGATTCCGAAGCGCGGATGTTTTCAGCTTGGCTTTCGAGCGGTTCACGGGCATTCGGCCGCGCATCTACCGCGCCGGGCGCTAGCAGCCTCGTGGATTTAGGAAAGCTCGGTTTGAGCTGTGTGGCCATAAATGTAAACTGGCTTCCAATGCAGGCGACAATTCGCTAACTCGAATCAGCTCGTTCCGCTATGAAGCCCGATCGACTATCATGGCATGACGCGCCTGCTTAACATAAATACGATGGAACCGAGTGAAGCTCTCAGCACGGCGGCGCAGATCGCGGTTGCGCTCGCCGGTTTTGCAGGTGTCGTCGTGGTTTTCCGGCGCGAATCCGTTCACGATTGGTCGCCGATTGATAAGTTTCGCCTCCGATTACTCCTGATTAATTCAATTTTACCCCTGGCACTTTGCATGATTGGACTCTTATTGTTGACAATCAAGCCCGCACCTGCAGGAATCTGGCGCTGGTGCAGCGGCTTAGGGGTTGTAATTCTCTTGCCGTTTGCGATTACGACATCCAGAAGCTTTCGGCGGCTTGATCCGCAGCAGTTACAAAGTGCACTTGCTACCGGGTTCACCTTGTACGTATTCTCCATCCTCGGAGCCGGCTCGATGCTGCTCCAGTTCTTCAACATCGCAGTACTTAATGCATTCTGGCCGTTCTTCACCGGCATCGTGGTGCACCTGCTAGCCGCTATGTTTCAGTTTGCACGAATTATTCTACTGCCGCCTGAGGCATAACAGCAATCCAGACTAACCGGTGGTCAGTTATCGACGCTACCCTAGCTGTAGCCACCGGTAGCGCCTTAGGCGGAAACGTTCTAAGCTTGCGCAGGCTGATCGCCGGAAGATTGGCCACCAAGGCTTTGTAAGAGTGCCGGTAGCAGAGCAGCCAACCCTTGCTGATGGTCCGCGGTAGGATCTACCTTTCCCTGTGGCGTTAGCTTGTCGACGATCTTTGGCAGGTATTCAGCCAGGAAGCTCGAGGCAAGGGCCGGATCCACCCCCATCCTTGAAGCGAGCGCACCGATTTGGTCGGAGCCAAGTGCTTTTTGAATTTGATCGCTGGAAACCGGCTGATTTTCACCCATGCCAACCCATGATGAGAATGCGTTACCCTGACCGCTCTGTGAAAATTTGTTGGCAAGACCTTGCAAGCCTCCGCTCTGTGCGAGGAGACCGCTGAGAATCCCTATGAGCGGGGCGGCTTCGCCAGAAGCTTCACTTTTTCCACTGACTGCACTGAGTATCGAATCGAATAATCCCATAATTTTAATGCTCCTTTAGTTTGCGTTTATTTTTTCGAATAAAGATCGAAAACGCGCCAATCTCCCAAGGGAAGTATCGGAGCCGGAGCAAACATAAACAAGTCAATTCGGGAACCACCGCCCACTCACTTACTTGTCACTGGAAGACTCATCATATCCGTTACCGTGAACTGCGAATTCCACTTGTTCGGTGTCGTGAAGGCGGCCGTAATCGACGGTCAGCCGGCCGCCGCCGTGCTCGGTATAGATCTCGACGAAACGTTCGCCGAAACGGACGTCGCGCCAGCTGTAATCCTTTTGCGTTTGAACTGCGGCCGCAATGACCGGATCGATTCCGACCACTGAGACGATAAAGAGGACCCGGCTGGATTCAAGCGACTCGGGATTTGCGCCAAACAGCGGACTCGTTTCGTCGATCGTATGCCGCAAGGTTAAGGCGGCCGGGAAAACCGTGAGCCGATCGAATTGTAATTTCAAAATGTAAAAGTACCTGAACTCGCCGCCTTCTAGCAACGGTTCATCGCGCGAAAACATGATCCGAAACTTCGCTTCGACCATGCTGTGGTGATTTTCATTTCCTATGCGCACCATCAACGTCGGCTTTCCATTTAGTGGCGCGATCACAATTGAGTTGCTGAAGAGGACGCGCGCAATGGGTCGCGAGAAGCGGACAAAGATCAGCCCAGTCATGACCGCGAGCAAAAAGATGCCGCTCATGATTTCACTGGTACTAACGATGTGGCCATAGAGAGTTTGCGGATACATATGGCCGTAGCCCACCGTCGCCAGTGTTTGCACGCTGAAAAAGAAGCAATCAAAAAACCAAGACCCGCCAGTGGTGCCCGCAATACTATCTTGCTGGAAACTGTAGAGCGCGGCGAAGAGAAGGTTGAGTCCGACGTAAAGACTGGCGACAAACGCGGCGAACTGCGGCCAGCTCAAACCGAGCAGCCAGCGATAGACATCGCGCCACCGCCACGCGTCGGTATTGACTTTGACAAACTCAACTTGGCCGGCGCGAATGGAAACGGGAGTCGGTTTCCTCTTCCGCTTCGTCTTCTCCTTCGTTTTCCTCCGCATCCTCATTAATCTGCGGTCAACGGCAATTGGTCAACAAATCCAGCAACGGCTTTGAGGATCTGTCTATCGATATCATCCTGAGTTCTACTTGTCGCTTGAAGCTGGCGTTTCGGCACGCGCAAGGAATGGTCGCCGCCTTCAACGACATGTACAACGTTTTGCGTTTTCATTTCGGCACGCACACGATCAAGGAGATCCAAAGGGCAAAGCGGATCGCGCGTGCCTTGCACAAACAGAATCGGTGTATTCAGACCCCGCAAAACTTCATCGCGCAGTTTCGTGCGATCTCCCATGGCGCAGAGCGGGTATCCGAGGCAAGTGAGGCCGTCCACTTTTTCTTCGAGCGAAAGATGACATCCAACGCGGCCACCCATGCTCTTGCCAATTAGGATCGTTGATTGGGCTGGATGTCGTTTTCTCGCGTCGCTCAACGCTTCTCGATGCGCCGCGATAAGCTTTGGCAATGGATCGGGGCGTTTCCGGCCTACGCACATGTAGGCGTAATCGAACGTCTCCACGTCGCCGATCTCACACAAGCGATCTTTCCAATTCTGGATCCAGGGATGTGACGACGGTGCGCCTGCTCCAGGGGCAAGTAAGATTAATGGTTTCATGCGCTCAATCGGCGGTTCATAGACCACCGCTGCAACAGCGCATTTTATTGCACCGTCACCAACGTCCCAATTGGGATCTCCGAGAAGAATTTGCGCGCAGCTTCCTCGGGCAATCGGATGCATCCGTGTGAAGCCGGATAATTCGGCACGATCCCGGCATGCATTCCGAAGTCGAGACAGCTCAACCGCATGAAATAGGGCATCTCCACGTGGTAGATGGTAGAACGATGGTTTCGCTCCTTGTTTGTAATCACAAATTCGCCGGTCTTCGTCGAGTAACCTTGCCGTCCAGTCGAACATTGTGTGCGGTATACGGCTACGCCGTTTTTGACGAGAGCAACTCGTTGCAAAGCGAGAGAAATTTCGATGCGCAATTGGTCCGGAGAAGGCCCGCCACCGAGAAGAACTTGTGAGGAGCGCCAGTGACCAGTCTCCGCGGCGATGTCCAGCGCAGACATTTTATCGCGCCTGGTCAGTTGGTTCCGATTAGCACCTGCCGCAAGTAGAGCATGGAGGTAATCTTCCCGACCGAGACCCGCTGCCAGCATCAGCACCGTGAGACCCTTGTCTCCTTCAACATAACTGCTGAACGATTTCGACGGGAGCATCGCCAGAAAATCCTTATCGCAGCGCGATGGCAGAGCCGTGTTGGGATCGGCGCCACAAGCCAGGAGCATGCCAAAAAGGGAGGAGTCGTTTCCAGCGACGGCATAGGCGAGCAGCGGCACGTTCTTCTCCTCGGGCGTTGGAGGCGCGGAGTGCTTGCTGAGCAGCAACTGAATTTCGCTTTTATCTCCGGTCATCAAAGCTGCTTGAAGAGCGCGCCGGGTACTAGTTCGCCATTGAGGAAGTGCAGGCCATCGTTCCAGAACAGACTTGACGATGTTGGGATTGCCGCCATCGAGCGCCATTCCCAGCAAGTCGTTGCCATCCTTGCAGCGCGCTTCCGCGTGAAGATTGCCGGAGCGAGCCAGCACCTTCCGAAAGATTTCGAGATTGCCGTGCATGGCAGTGGCCATTAGTGGCGTGAAACCGTTTTTGTCAGCAAGATCTACGAGCGCTCCGGCGCCCAACAGACGCTGCGCCGTTTTCCAATCTTGTTGCGACGTTGCGATCACCATCGGCGTGCGGCCCCGGTCATCACGCCCGTTTGGATCGACGTGGTCGATCAGGCATAATTCGATCAGCGAATCCCGCTGAAGTGTGACGGCGCGAACTAGTTCTCCCGGCGAAATGGAAATGCGCGCGGGAGGTTCTGGCCCAAGCGCTGTCGCCCAGAACAATATCAAAAGTACGACGCCGGCCCGAAAGACGAATCGCCTCTTGAACACGCGCATATGCAGGGTTGGCCGAGATATTATAGGGCCTGTGTCCGGCACTGTCACAGGCGCTGGATTGAACTGCGAGCCTACCTTCGAGCAAGCAGGGATTGGACGGATCCAGTTGAACGTTGCATGTTCTGTGCTGTCCAAATTCCAACCCATGCGTTTGTCCATTTTCACCCTGTGCGTTGCACTGAGTACATCGTTTGCCGCGCAACCTGAGGCTGTCCCCATGCCGACTGTCCCTGCCGATGTGGCCGAGGCAGGCAAAGATGTCGTTCATCAATTGAACAATGCATTTGCAAAAGTCTTCGAAACGGTCGCACCGAGCGTTGTCATTATTGAGGTTTCCAAGAAGAACGATATCACCGAAAGTTCGCCGTTAGACGACTTATTTTTCCAAGGGGCGCCCGATGAGAATAATCAACGGCGCAACCCGGGCGGACCACGGCCGATCCAAAGCGAAGGCTCCGGCTTTATCGTTCGGCCCGACGGCTACATCTTCACGAATTTTCACGTGGTCGAAGGCGCAGATAAAATCGACGTGAAATTGAAGGACGGCCGGAATTTCCCTGCAAGGGTCGTGGGCACGGATGAAAAGACCGATATTGCGGTCGTCAAGATCGACGCCAAAGATTTGCCGGTCGTTCAGCTGGGTGACAGCGACGCGGTGAGGGTAGGCCAGTTTGCATTCGCGATCGGGGCGCCATTCAAGCTCGATTACACTTTCACGTACGGCGTAATCAGCGGCAAAGGCCGCAGCAAATTGCTTCAGAGTGGCGCCTACTCCATTTCAGATTATCTGCAGACCGACGCATCGATTAATCCGGGCAACAGCGGAGGACCGCTGTGCGACATCGATGGCAGGGTGATCGGTATGAACACGCTGATCAACGGGATGAATCGCGGCCTCGGCTTCGCAATCCCGGTTAACATGGCCAAAGAAATCGGTACCGAACTGATCGCCGGTCACAAGATCATGCGCCCCTGGTTGGGCATTCGGATCGAAACGCTCGGCGACGACCCCACGATTCGCGATTTGTTTAAGGGCACAGATAAAGGTGTCGTCGTCCGTACGATTGAAGCCGATGCGCCCGCTTCCAAAAGTGATTTGCGTCCGTTCGACGTAATCACTCATGTGGATGGAACGCCGATCGACTCGGACTCACAGCTGCAGCATGAGATTTTGAAAAAGAAAATCGGCCAAAGTGTCCAGCTCAGTGTTTGGCGCAAAGGCCAGACCATCAAAGTCCCCATCAAAACTGGCGAACTGCCAAACGAGATTGCGCAAGCATCAAATACGTTGCCGATCCAACCGGCGCCACCGACACAGGAAAGTGTCGGCAAATTCGGTTTGCAGGTTCAGGACCTCACGAAAGACGTTGCCGAACGTCTTCATCTCCCGGTCCAGCAAGGCGTGGTCGTGACCGATGTTGAGGACAACAGCATCGCTGCGACCCAGGACATTCAGCGCGAAGACGTCATCACCGAGGTGGATGGCAAGCCGGTCACTAACGTGAAGTCGTTCCGCGAGGCGCTGAATAAGGCCGATCCGAAACGGGGCGTCCTTCTCTACCTCGATCGCAAAGGCAGCAAAACTTTCGCCGTGCTAAAAGCCGGCGATTAGCTCTTCCGGCTGCCGACGATTACGAGAACTACTCCCCCGACAATACAAATTCCGCTCGCGATCGGCGGAAAAGCGAACCCGTGGCTTTCCTTGTGAGTGATCTCAAGGGGGCCTAGCTGGGCGTCTTTTTTCTGTGTCGTCCAGCCCAGACCGCCATAAGCAAAACCGAGGATCCCGATAATGATGAGAATAATGCCGACAATGGCGGCCAGTTTCATTGGCGCGAGCTTACAGCGGCCGGCGGCCTTGGATCAGTTGGAGAATCAGCACCACAATCGCAATGACGAGCAGGATGTGAATGAATCCGCCCAACGTGTAGGAGCTGACAATCCCAAGCAGCCAAAGCACCAGCAAGATCACGAATATTGTCCAGAGCATAAGATCCTTTCGGTTTGGTCACATGTTCCTTCGTGGGCTGCGGTTCCGGTGCGCTTATAGAAACCAAAATTTCTGCACGTATCACCCATTTGTAGCGTGTTCGGTGAACCGTCACGGCTACAGTTTTTCCACTACGGCACGCAGGTTCCAGTCCGCTGCCTCGAGTTGTTGACGCGCGGAATCGTAATCGCATTGCGCTAAATCGGCGACGACCCGCAACGCTCGATCGCGCAGCTTGGCATTGGTCGTGTGCAGATCAATCATCAGATTACCGCGCACTTTACCAAGCGCGACCATCGCGCCGGTGCTGACAATATTAAGCGCCACCTTCGTAGCAGTTCCAGCTTTTAGCCTGGTAGATCCAGTCAGGACCTCGGGCCCAACGGCGAGTACGATCGCAAGATCGGCATCCACTGTAGAGGCAGCCGTGCCGGCTGCAGCAGGCGACACGCCTGCCATCACAGTTGGATTGCAGGTGAGCAGGATTGTTCTTGCTCCTAACGATTTTGCGCAGGCGAGCGCGCCGAGGACAAAAGGCGTCCGGCCGCTGGCAGTGATCCCAATGACAATATCGCTATCTCTCATTCCTCTCTCCCGCATGGCCAACGCGCCTGCGCTCTCCTCGTCTTCCGCGCCTTCGACGCTGCGATAAAGGGCGGTTGCTCCGCCGGCAATTACTCCCTGCACGAGATCGGGCGACGCGCCAAAGGTCGGCGGAATTTCGCTCGCATCGAGGACGCCAATGCGCCCGCTGCTGCCAGTGCCGACGTAAAACAAGCGGCCACCATTCCGGAGCGATCCACTCACCATTTCAATAGCTTTGGCAAGTTCCGCACTTGCCGCGCGCAACGCATCTTGAACGAATTTCTCTTCCTCGACAAAAAGTTCGACCAGTTCACGAACGCTCATCTTTTCCAGGTTCTCCGAGCGGGGATTGCGTTGCTCGGTAAGCGCAGCAGCCAGATCTTCGATTTCTTTTTCAGAGAGCTTTGGCCGAACCGTAACAGCATCGGGCGTCTCTGCTGCAAGCCACGCCGCGCCCAGTTCGGGAGGTCGCTCCGCTGTAGTCACGCGCGCGTCGGGGAGATTCTTCTTTAGTCTGCGTCGAAACGCGTGCGTATAGAGCGAGTCGCGGTAGAAGAGGCCGCCCATCAGCGCGACTCTGGGAGCAAGCAGATGCAGACGAGACGCGACAGCCTCGGTGTATTCGCAGAGGACACGCGCGCCTTCTTCCAGAATCTCGTTCACACGCGCCTCGCCACCAGCTGCAGCTTGAAACACTACCGGGGCCAGCATCGCGATCTCGTTTTTGTCCGCCGTTTGCGCCCAGCGAACGAGCTCGTCAAGATTGTTCAACGAAAGTGCGTGCAGAATCTTCGCGGTGAACGGCATCTCACCGCAATGCAAGTCGTGCTCGCGCAGGATCAGACGCAGCGCTTCAATAGACAAAAAATAACCGCCGCCGGTATCGCCCAGAATATGTCCCCATCCACCGGCTCTCTCGATTCGGTCGCCTCGCCGGCCAGTCACTGAAGAACCACTTCCCGCGTTTACGACAATGCCGTCTCGGTGCTCGAGCGCCGCCGCGAGGCCGGAATCACGATCGCTGCCCGTCACAATTTTCGCGTTTGGCCAAATGTCTCTGCAAATGAGCGCGAGTGATTGGCGATCTTCCTCGGTGCCACAACCGGCAAGAAAAACTCCCGCGCGGTCGACTTCGCCTGGCAACCCGGCAAAAATTTCGTGCAAACGTTCCGGGGTAGTCAGGCGCAAATTGGACGGCGGCAGCTTTCCTTGATCGAGAATCACCCATTGCGAGCCGGATTCAGCGCTCGCAGCAACAGGTCGGTCAACTAACACCCAGGCGGTTTTTGTTCCGCCTCCTTCGACGCCGAGGATGCATTCACCTGCGCTCACATCCAAATTGTAGGGCAAGCGCTTCGCTTGCTGCGAGTTTGTTTTTCAGAACTGCCGCTTTGCCGCGCCAACGCGTTCCACCTTTGCCGAGATTTTCTCTGCCGGTATGATGCAACAATGGTCAAGGACGAAACGCAGGCAGCAAAGCGAATGGAGCAGTTGCGCGATGAAATCCGCAAGCATGACCGGCTCTACTACGAAAAGGCTGCGCCCATTATAAGCGACCGGGAATACGACCGACTCTACAAAGAACTCGTCGATCTGGAGACGCAGTTTCCCGATCTCGTTACGCCCGATTCACCCACTCAGCGTGTCGGGGGAAAACCGCTAAAAGCGTTCGAGCAGGTTTCGCATCTGATCCCGATGCTCAGTCTCGATAACACTTACTCGGAAGAGGAAGTGAAGAATTTTTACGCCCGTATCCAGCGGCTTTTGCCTAACGAAAAGATCCCGGTCGTCATCGAGCCAAAAGTGGACGGCGTCGCGGTTTCGCTCATTTACGAAAACGGCAGGCTGCGCCAGGCGGCAACGCGGGGGGATGGAAACGTGGGCGACAACATCACCCAAAATATTCGAACGATCCGTTCGGTGCCCGAGCGGCTGCGCGGCGCTGCGCCGAAACTTTTGGAGGTGCGCGGCGAAGTTTACATGGACAAACATGGCTTCGAAAAATTAAACGACGAACGGCGCAAGGCCGGTCTGCCGCTGTTTGCAAATCCGCGCAACGCAGCGGCCGGTTCACTCAAGCAACTGGATCCGGCAATCGTAGCGAAGCGTCCCCTCGGTGTTGTGTTGTACGGAACTGGGGCGACAGAGGGAGTGGACGTCAATGTTCACTCGAAAATTTTTCCCCTGCTCAAGAAGCTGGGCCTGCCAGCCACCGAGCGCTGGTGGGTGGCCGAGTCAGTCGAAGAAATTCTGGACGCGATTCACGAGCTGGACGGCATCCGCCACAAGTTTCCTTATCAGACCGACGGCGCGGTGGCGAAAGTGAATTCATTTGCGCAACGCGAGCGTCTCGGTTTCACGGCGAAATCGCCGCGGTGGGCCATCGCTTACAAATACGAGGCCGAACGGGTGCAGACGCGTCTGAACGACATCGTGATTCAAGTAGGGCGCACAGGAATTCTCACGCCGGTGGCGTTGTTGGAGCCGGTGTTCGTAAGCGGAAGCACTGTTGGGCGTGCGACGTTGCATAACGAGGATGAAATCAAGCGCAAAGACATCCGCATTGGTGACACGGTAGTAATCGAAAAGGCGGGCGAAGTCATCCCAGCAGTTGTTGAAGTCGTGAAATCGAAACGCCCGCGCGATGCCAGGCCGTTCGATTTTGCCAGACATATTCACGGCAAGTGTCCTGTGTGTGGCGGCCCAATTCGGCGCGACCCGCAATTCGTTGCCTGGCGCTGTGAAAATCTTCAGTGTCCAGCGCAAACGACGCGTCGCGTCGAATTTTTTGCGGCGCGCAGCGCACTGGACATCGAAAGTGTCGGCGGCATCGTGGCGGACAAACTGGTGGAACGCGGGCTTGTACGCGAGCCACTCGATTTGTTTGAGTTAAAGACGGAACAGTTGGCCAAACTGAATCTCGGAACGGACGAAGAACCGCGCGTGTTTGGGGAAAAAAATGCGACGAAAGCGATCCGCGCGATCGAACGGGCCCAGACCCTGCCGCTCTCGCGGTGGCTTTTTGCTCTTGCCATTCCAGATGTGGGAAGAACAACAGCAACGCAACTCGCCCGTTTCCACGAGACGATTGAAGACGTCGCCAATTCGCCGCTGCTCCGCGATGTTTTGCAGTACCACGAAAAGCGGGATGACAAGGAAGATGCAAAAGAAATTGCCGATCGGCTCATTCAATCCGGTTTTGCGAAGCTATCGAAAAGCAAAGCCGAAAAAAACCGCGGCATCACCACGGAAGTGGGACCCGTCGTTGCGCAAAGCGTCCTGGATTTCTTCGCCTCAGCAGTCGGGAAAAAAATTCTGCGCCGGATAAAAGAACTCGGAATTCACCCGCAGAGCGAAAAAGTCTCAGCAAGAAAAGCGGCGGAGTTGCCCCTCTCTGGGAAAACATTTGTTCTTACCGGAACATTGCCCTCGCTGACGCGGGAAGAAGCAACAGAAAAAATCGAAACGCTCGGTGGCCACGTCACCGGCAGCGTGAGCAGGAAAACCGACTACCTTCTCGCAGGCGCGGAGCCGGGAAGCAAGTTGGACAAGGCGAAAGAACTCGGCGTGCGAATTATCGATGAACCCGAGTTTCGCAAGATGGTGTGACTCGACTGACCGCGCTATCCGGATGCGCGGCTGAAAAGAATCTGCGATCACAAACCTACGGCGTGGGTGGCACGTCGGAACCGAGCGAGAGCGGGATCGCCTGCTGATTTATTGCGGGCGTGCCGGGAGACGCAAGTAACACCCCGCTCCGGCTGGCTGGATGAAGAGTCGCCTGCACACTGAAAGTCAGTTTTTGATTTCCGCGCATCACAGTAATCGGAACGATGTCTCCGGCAGTGATGAAGAACGAGGCATCCAGCACATCTTCCGGCTGAGTTACTCTCTTCCGGCCGACTTGCAGGAGAATGTCGCCGGATTTGATTCCGGAACGGGCGGCTGGGGTGTCTTCCATTATCTGCTTCATTTCTGCAACCGAACCTTCCACTGGTTGCCGCGCCATGGAGACATTGATCCCGATCCAGCCATGTCTTGCTTCTCCGAAACGCATGAAATCGCCCCGAATTTTCTCGGCTGCCTCGATTGGCACAGCGTAACACGCTGAGTTGTTCTCGAGACTGCTGACCACGATGCCAACGACCTCACCTTTCATGTTCAAAAGCGGCGCACCGGCTTCCCCACGCTGTGTCGGCAGGTTAACGCGCAGATGCGTTGTCGAGAAATAACGACCGAGATATTTGCGATCGAACCCCGCGATCATCCCGAAATTTGGTGTCTCCGGCAAGTCCAATGGATAACCAACCGCAATGACAGGAGTTGCTACTTCCAATCCTTCGGATTTTCCAATCGGCAGGGCCGGGGTGGGCGCATCGATCTTCAACATGGCGGTCCCGCTGCGGATGTCTGCCAAAAGTTGGTGCGCCGGGTATTTCTTACCGCCGAATTCAATTGTGAAATTTCCCGCTTCGCCTCCAACCGTGTATGCCGTATAAAGAGTCCCAGTGGGATCGATGAAAAATCCAGTTCCACAAATTGGGCTGTGTTCATCGACACCATGAATCTTGACCACTGCCTTTGCGGCACGCTCAAAGACATCTTTCACCTGATGGCTAACTGCTGTAGCCGACTCCGCCTGCGCCATGACGCGCTCAAAGGTGTCCTTAACCCGATCGCTACCTTTCTTGGCGGCCTGCTCCTGCGCAAAGAGCAAACTGGCGCTTAAGCAAAAAATCAGCGCGAACGCGGCTTTACCAGGCATAATGAAACGCAGATTCTTAACTTGCGATGCAGGGACGCGCAAGCCGCGTGAGGGGAGTCGGACTAGGCCGTCTCTAAAATCTGAAAGTCGGCTCATAACTCACGGGGACGCTATCGAGCACGTAGCGCGGCGGGGCTCCGGCTCGGTGAGTCTGGGCGCTTTCATTAAAACGGCGAACCGGCTGCGTCCTGAAAATCTGCGTGGCCACCGGAGATGTAAGGCTCCATTCCCCTTCCGCGCTTGCCGGCGCCGACAAAGCCGGTGGGCTCTGGAGAGCAACGCGAGCCGTCTCCGGTTGCTGATAGATCTTTAATGAAACTACTGCGGCGCAGACCAGGACTGCTGCGACGGCAGCTGGATACGAGGCGAGAGATCGAACATCGAGGCGGAGCATGAAACCGTGAGCGCGTTCGAGACAGATGCGCCACAACGGCTGGCGGAGCATTTCATCGCGCTGCCGGCGATGAAATTCATGCAGGAAATTCTCGAAGTAACCGGGCGGCGGTTGTTCGTACCGCTTCAACCGAAGCAGCCTTGCAATTTCGTTATCGTCAAACTCGTCCATTTTTCAGCGCGGATTAGGAAACAGGATTTTTTCGAAATTCGTCCAGATAATTCTGCAACTGCCGATTCGCGTAAAAGAGCCTGGAACGTACCGTTCCTTCCGAGACGCGCAAGATTTTACTGATCTCTGCGTGGGGCATCCCCTGGATATGGAACATGGTAACCACGGCTCTGTGTTCTTCAGACAATTTCATCATGGCCTCGTTCAATCTTCGCTGCAGCTCGGACAAGTCTGCTTCGCGCACCGGACTGCTCGTGGCCGTGCTTTCCAGGAACTCCTTGTCGTTTTGAATGCCAGCATCGACGTCGTCGAGGCTGAGTTGAAAACGCCGGCCGCGTTTCTTCAGAAAATTGAGCGTCATATTCACAGCAATGGAGTGAATCCACGTATAAAAGGACGATTTGCCGCGGAAACCCCGGATTGCGCGATACGCTTTGGCGAAAATATCCTGCAAAAGATCGTTCGTGTCCTCGTGGTTCGAGGTCATGTTGTACACGAGACCATAAAGACGCGGAGTGTATTTAATGACCAGTTCGTCGAAGGCGCCGGCATCACCCGATTGAGTGCGCTTTACCAACTCCTGATCTGGGTCGACCCGCGGCTGGTCCATTGTCTCGCGTCTAGACTTAGCACGAGCCCCGAGACCGGACGACAACAAATCCGAAATCCGTCGAGCAGGTAAGGCGAGAGCGGGATCCATTTCCACGAGTGCAGTCGATCAGCGCCGATCGCGGATCGACATCAGCCAAAGCAAGTTCCCGAGCGCAGCGATGAATGCCGCCACGTACGTGAGCGCAGCCGCGTTTAGGACCTTGTTGACCCCAGCAGTTTCCTCCCCCGACCGTACGATGCCCATCTGTTGCAAAATGATTTTTGCCCGCCGCGAGGCGTCGAATTCCACCGGGAGCGTGATCAACTGGAAGACCAGCAAGACCAGGTAGCAATAGATGCCGAGCGTGATCAGGCCGGTGATCCGGAAAAAGAGACCGCCGATAATGATGAACGGCAGCAATTGCGACGCAACCATTGTCACCGGCACGATCGCCATGCGCGCTTTCAATGGCGCGTACGCCTTCGCGTGCTGAATTGCGTGACCGGTCTCATGGGCAGCGATGCCTAGCGCCGCCACTGAAGGCGTGTTGTACACGCTGGTGGAGAGGTGCAGCTTCTTGTCTCTCGGGTCGTAATGGTCCCCAAGAAAATCGTTCGTCTCCACAACATCAACATCAGGAATCTGGGCCGCTTGCAGAATTTCACGCGCGCATTCCGCACCGGTGATGTTTGAACTCGCCCGCACTTCGCCCCATTTACGGAACGCGCTCGTGACCCGAATCTGTGCCCAAATACCGATAATCAACGGGACGCCGATATAAAGCAGCCAGTGAGATCCAAGACCGAAACCGTATGGATAAAACATACCGAGCTTAATTTAATGTATCGAAGTCAATTGTCACTTTACTGGCTGGAACAAATTAGACGCTCAAATGCTTGCTTCGTTCATTTCGATAGGGACATCGCGCCGGGATGATCCTGGCGTCGGACACGATTTACCCAGTCTGCTTGCGGCTAGACGCCCGAACGTGAAGCCAATCTTCCAAATCAAGCAGTCGCCAGAGCGGGTTCGCTAGAAAACGTCGGCTCCAATCAGTAATTTTCTTTTGCGTAGATGCAGTGTTTTGGCTCATCCAAGCTGCTACTTCCGCGTCGTCTGCCCCGGTCGCGATGAATTCCCTCAATCTTTCGGCGCCCAGGCCACAGCCAGCAAAGAACTTGCGATCCATCGGACAGTTATAATGGTACGCGCCGTTCCAGCCGACGAGTTCTGCGCGGCATTTATCCACCAGGCGCGAAGCCACGGCTGGAAAGTTGACGAGCGCAGTCCGCGGACTTCGAGGAGCGGTTCGGTTCAGATCGAGCGCCAGCGCACGAAGCTTTTCCGCGTTCACAGTTTCCGCTCAAATCTCCAGTTGCTTCGGAAACCGAGACAGAATTTTGCAACCCGCTTTGGTGACCAAAACCACGTCTTCCAGCCGCACGCCGCCCAGTCCCGGATAGTACAGGCCCGGCTCGACGGTCACCACCTGTCGATCTTTTAGAACAACTTTCTGCAAGCGCGGATGCTCGTGAATTTCCAGCCCAAGACCGTGCCCGGTGCCGTGAAAGAATCCGACGCGTCGGCCTCTGCGCACCTCAGTCGGAAAACCGCGTTTAGCGAAAAATTCCTGGATCGACTTGTGAATCGTCATCCCATCGACTCCGGCCCTAATTCTCTTCAACGCGAGCGCTTGACCGGATTTTACTGTTTCCCAAAGCTTACGCTGGCCTTCGCTCACGCGTCCGCGCAACACCGTCCGGGTCATGTCGCCGAAATATCCGGTCTTCGCGTCGCGTGGAAAAACATCGAGGATAATCAGTGAATCGGCGTAAAGCGGACCGTAGCCCCGCTCATGCGGATCGCACGCCTGATCGCCACCGGCGACAATCGTACCTGCCGGAATGCCGCCCGCGCGCAAGATCGTAGAATCAATTTCGGCGCGGAGGATTTCGGAAGTCAACGCTTTGCCGTTCCAGCGCAATCGTTTTCCGGCGCCTGGCTTGGACGCTTTCAAAATTTCGATCGCGCGCTTGAGTCCTTTTTCCGTGATTCGCAACGCTTGGCCCATCATTTCCACTTCCTTTTGCGATTTCGCCTCGCGCTCCGGCCAGAAAAAGCCGTTTGTCGCGCGGACACGGATCTTGTTTGCGGCGAGTTCCTCCGCGTAACGCAGCGCAAAATTTGCAGGGACCACTACTGAGCGTACGCCTTGTTTTTTTAAAAAATGCGCCAGAACTTTTTCGTAGGGCGGCGCTTTTTTAGATTTTCCCTGTACCTCGCGCTCGATCTCGCTGAACATGACAAATTCATCTGCGTCGGCTTGCTTGCGACCGCGATCGATTTCCAAATCGCTCAGGACAAGCGTGCGTTTGCCATTGCGTTCGAGAAAGATGAATGGATCGGGCGCCCAAAAATTCGTCGCGTAAAGCATATCGGCATCCGTCTCGCTGGTGGCGACGATGAGCCGGGCCGGTTTAGTCTTTCGCTTGCTCATTTGTATCGATTCTTTTTCTACACTCGATTGCGATGCATGTCATCCCGAGCCAAGCGAGGGACCACACACTAGTTCGCCTACGTTCAAACGATTAAGCGCCGGATACCAAGAGTGAGTGCGCTTATTTGAAGAGGTCCGTCGACTCCGCTGCACTCGGCTCAGGATGACAACTTAGAACGCCTGCGGTGATCTAGCTTCGCCGCACTTCGAGTTCTCTACGCAAAATCCAATGCAGCAGCCCAAGCAATCCAAGTGCCGATAGAACCAGAACAGCTGTATTGAAGAAAAACACACCAAACTTTATTCCGAAATAACGTTTCTGCGCGCCGAAGAACACGTTCGGCGTGTTCCCACGGCGGTAGTCGCTCTGATCCATCTCGGCATTGGACATCAGGTCCGACACCTTTTGGTTCACGTAGATTTGCTCGGCTGTGATCGGCCCGTTGGCCTCCTTGAAAAGCGCGCGATCGAATGGCCTTTCGCCATTCAGGACTTGATCGACCAGCCCCAGATAATGATCCAATTCGCCGACCGATTTTGCCTCGAGACCAGAGAGCAAAGCGAGCGTTTCCTTGAGATCGTCCAAGCGCTTGTTTGCTTCAGGATCTTTCCGATGTTGCGCCACAAGCCGGTCGATCTCGCGTTGCGCGCGATCCTGCCGTCGCGTGAGCGGATTGAGCTTGGCCTGTGCGACAATCATCTCTTCGTACGACCAGCGCATGGCGATGAACTGACAGACAAGTGGAACCTGCAGCTTGCTCTCCGTCTTTCTGTTCTTGTCCGCGCTCGGATGTTCGGAGAACCAATGCGAAAGAGAATAAAGCAGACCCAGGTTCCGATTCATGTCCTCGTATTTGATGAGCGCGCCACCCATGATGATTTGCGGAATTAAAACGAGCGGGACGATGTTTGCTGCTGTCTTTGGGTCGGCGACGAGCGAAGAGATGAGCAGACCCAGCGCGACGCCACCCAGGGCGGTCATGAACATGATCGCGAGATCGATCCAGAACATTCCGCGAATTTGCAGGATGTAATTACCGATCAGGACAAAGAGGATGCACTGAACGAGGGCAAACACTCCCAGCGTCAGCGCCTTCGAGACCACGTAGTACGATAAACGAACGTTGACATTCCGTTCGCGCTGCAGCACCGGCCGGTCCCTTATGATGTCATCGGCGCTGTTGGTCAGGCCGAGGAACATCGCGACGATCAACCCGAGGAACAAGAACGTTGGAATGTGATAGGCAGAAGCAAAATCATATGTTCCGCTCTCCGAATAGCGCAGAATGGTCGCAATCAACAGCGCCAGCACAGGCGAAACTCCGATCGTGATAACCAGGTTGGCGCGGTTGCGCAGTTTGCTTACGAAAGCGCGCCGCAGCACAGTACGAAATTGTGTCCACTCATCGTGCCACCGAAATGGCAGCCGCTTTTTTTGCACCGGCGCCGCGGGCAACGTAGATGGCGCTTCTTTGCGCAGGGAAACCTGTTTGACGTCCTGAATCAGGCGAAACGCTTCGTATTTATCGCGCCAGAATTCCGGTGAATAGCGGCGGGCCGCAACGAGATGGCCGCGGCTGTTTTCCTCGTAAATGATGTCGCCACTCAGATCGCGCAGCGGCGTCTCCAGCACATCAAAAATGAATTCCGGACGCGTCGTTCCACAGGATGGGCACGCGCCCAGTTCCGCCCCGAACTGATGCTGATGTTCTGCTTCAGCGAAATAGCGAAGCATGTCCGAAGGAGTGCCAAAAAAGACGAGGCGTCCGCCCTTGTCGAGCAGGATCGCCTTATGAAACATCTGGAAAATTTTCGAGCTCGGCTGATGAATCGTGACGATAACGATTTTGTTGTGCGCCATGCTCCGAATAATTTCCATGACGTGCTCGGAATCCTTTGACGAAAGGCCAGAAGTCGGTTCGTCGAACAGGTAGACGTCCGACATGCCAATCATATCGAGTCCGATATTGAGGCGTTTTCTCTCGCCGCCGCTCAGCGTTTTCTTCTCGGGACTGCCGACAACTGCGTCCCGCCGTTCGCCGAGTCCGAGCTCGACTAATTTTGCCTCCAAACGCCGGGTGCGATCGCGCCGTGAGAGATGCGGCGCGCGAATCGCCGCCGCAAACAGCAGGTTTTCGCCGATGGTGAGATGCTCGTCGAACGCGTCCTGCTGAGGCATATAACTGACATAGTGTTTCAGAGAGTCGAGATCTTGATAGAGCAATTGTCCGTTGAGGAGGACCTCGCCGCTGGTGGGTTGAAGTTGGCCGGCCAGCACTCTCATGAGCGTGCTTTTTCCCGAACCGCTCGCACCCATTACGCAAACCAGCTCACCACGCGCGATACTAAAGGAGATTCCCTCGAGACCAATTTGGCCTTTCCCAAAGCGGTGCGTGATCTCGTTTGCCTCGAGAGTACGAATGATATTGCGCTCTTCCTCGATGATTCGTTCCGAAAAACTGCATCGCAGAAATTGGCCGATATCGATTCGAATGGTATCGCCGTCTTTAAGCGGCGCTGTGGTGCGCACCACGGTGTCGCCGACCATGATTGGGCGATCCGCCTCGATCACTTCCAACTGACCAATTCGCTGATCGTAATCGCAAAAGATCTTCAGCAGCACGTCGCCGCTCGTGCCGGGGGAGAGCAGAATATCATCGGCTTCCAGCCGGCTCGGGTTATTCGAAACCAGATATTCCGACTTGGAAGCCTTCAGTTGGAACCGGCCACCCAGCGCTCGCGCCCGCCGGCGCAGATCGCTCAAATCCATCTCGCTGTTGTTGTGGAAGACGATCCGGTCTTCCAGGCTCGCATCGACCTGTGTGCCGGCTTTTAACTTCACGCCGTTGAGTTCCGCATCCACGTCGCGCAACGCCTTCACGCGAACCTTCAATCCGAAAGTGACCCGAAGCGCGCTCTCACGCGTTCGCGAGCGCTCCAATCCCACTTCGTCCGAGTCTCTATTTACACGAATGAAAATCTGCGGAAGCGAGACGTTCTTCTTAGCGTTGAAATATTGCGCCAACTCCTGATAGCTGAGCACCTGGTCGCCTGCCAGGATGCGCTGTCCCGGATAAATTCGGCAGAAACCGCCACGCACTAACGGTCTGCCGCGCACGGACACGTTTTGGTCGCTATAATTCTTCAGCAAAATGAGTTCGTGATAACGAAAAGCCATCAAGCGATCGGTCTCGTTCAGGTTCTTAAGCGTCACATCGGCTTTCCCATCAGGACCGAAGGAGAGCGACTCAAGGGGTGACGCGCCGTGCTGATAAATCGACGGGTCGGAATCTTCCGAGGCGTTGAGTTGATAAACGATGTCGATCGCCTGGGCAGCCATGCCCATTTGCGACATGAACGAATAGAACGCAACGACTTGTTCCTGCTTCAAACCGGCTTGTGAAATCAGGTCGTACAGCTGAACTCCGAGCATGATCTTACGATCCGCGCTAAGCTGCGCGCCGAGCTTTTGCGCCATGGCAGCCAGGTCCTGCTGCTCGTAAAGCGCCTGCCGGAATAATTGTCGCAGCTCGGAGTAAACCGCCTCCGGGTAATCGTATCGAAGAAAACCAAGACTTGAGTCGATCTCTTCCTCGAGCAGAACGCCATCCGCTTTGGTGAAGCTCGCCAGTACCTGGATCAATACCGGCAGCATATTTGGCCCTTCCGAGACGCTTCGGGGCTTGCGTAACGCCCGGCGCATCCAACGGCGCCCTGTCCGGCGCACCCGATATGCCAGCGGAGTTACCCGCTGCACGGCGCGATCGATCCTATCTGCGACTGATGAGACAAGCTCTGTCATGTAAAGATTCGGGGGCGAATTTTACTCGAAACGGGCGAGCGACGCAATGCGTGGCAACGAATATACAAGCGGGGACAAAATGACGAAATCCGAACGAAGAATACCTCCGCTGCGTCAAATCTCTTAACATTAATGGACAATTTTAATATTATAACGAATCACGAATCAGTGCCTTGCCTCATTTTGCATTGCCAATTTGTTCATGGTAACGTTTTTACAGCGGTAAAATCCGTTTTTGCATATGGCTCAGTTCGATCGCAACTCGCAAAGAGAAAATAAAAACCGCGGGAGCGAACCCAATTTTAATTGGCGTGGCGTTATCCTCATCGTGATCGCCTTCAGTTTGATCGCGATGGCGATGCTCTTTTACCGCGGAGGAATGCAACCGGTCGAAGACGTGCCGTATAACCGTTTTCTTGAGCTGCTGGAGAATAAGCAGATCGTTAACGACAAAACCTATCCGCTCGTGCTGGTGGTAGAAGATGGCCGGCCAACCCAGACGCTGCGCGGCGCTTATGTACGCCAGGGAATCGGTTCGGCGCCGTCCCAGCAAGTGCCGTTTCGAACCACGATCTATTTGACTTTCACAAACGATCTCCAGCAAAAGCTCGCGGCAGCCGGTATTCAGCCCGCCATCAAGACCGAATCGAACATGCTCGCGCAAACCGTGGTCGGTTTTCTGCCGATCGCTCTTTTCCTGCTGGTGCTTTACTTCCTGTTCCGCCAGCAAATCCGCATGGCCGGGAAAGGCGCTCTCAATTTTGGGAAGTCGAAAGCGCGCATGCTCGCCCGCGACAAAAACAAAATCACATTTCGCGACGTCGCCGGGGTTGAGGAAGCAAAGGATGAAGTGCAAGAGCTCGTCGAGTTTTTGCGGGATCCGAAAAAATTTCAGAAACTCGGCGGACGCATTCCAAAAGGCGTTTTGATGGTTGGTCCTCCGGGCACCGGGAAGACCTTATTGGCCCGCGCTATCGCAGGCGAGGCGGATGTCCCATTCTTTTCCATCAGCGGCTCGGACTTCGTTGAGATGTTTGTCGGCGTCGGCGCATCGCGCGTGCGCGACATGTTCGAGCAGGGCAAGAAATCCGCGCCCTGCATTATTTTCATCGACGAGATTGACGCAGTCGGGCGTCATCGCGGCCACGGCGTAGGCGGCGGTCACGACGAACGCGAACAAACTTTAAATGCGTTGCTCGTCGAGATGGACGGCTTCGACACGCAGGAAGGCGTGATCATCATCGCGGCCACGAACCGCCCCGATGTTCTCGATCCCGCATTGCTACGACCGGGCCGTTTCGATCGCCAGATCACAGTCAATTTGCCTGACGTGAAAGGACGCGAAGAAATTCTGCGGGTGCATGCCAAGAAAGTGAAACTTGCCGAAGGCGTCGATCTCGCAGTCGTCGCACGCGGCACGCCCGGTTATTCCGGAGCGGAACTTGCCAATGTCATCAACGAAGCGGCGTTGCTGGCAGCGCGTCGCGGATTAAAGGGAATCACCCTCGCCGAGCTCGAAGAAGCGCGCGATAAAGTTCGCTGGGGCAAAGAGCGTCGGAGCCTGGCGCTCAGCGAAAAAGAAAAGGAAAACACTGCATACCACGAAGCGGGTCACGCGCTGTTGCTGGAACTTCTCCCGCACACCGAGCCGCTGCACAAAGTCACCATTATTCCGCGCGGCCCATCGCTTGGATCGACGATGTGGTTGCCGGAGGAAGACAAATACACTAATCGCAAAAACGAGTTACTCGCCGGTCTCGCAGTTAGCATGGGCGGTCGCGTCTCCGAGGAAATCGTTTTCGGCGACATCACAAACGGCGCGCGCGGCGACATCAAGACAGCCACGGCGATTGCTCGTCGCATGGTTTGCGAATGGGGCATGAGCGAAAAAATGGGCATGGTCGAATACGGCGAGCACGAAGATTATGTTTTCCTCGGACGCGACATATCTCGGGCGCGCGACTACAGCGAAGCCACCGCCGAGCAAATCGATCAGGAAGTGCGCAAACTCCTCGACGACGCCTATCGATTGGCGAAGGAGACGCTCATCGCGAATCGCGACAAGCTGGAGGTAATCGCCAAAGCATTGCTCGAGTACGAAACCTTGGACGGCTCGCAAATCAAAGAGATCGTCGACCACGGGCGTCTGATCAATCCGCCGCCCGGCGCATCGCCGCCGCCCGGCAAGAAAATGCCCGCGGAAAAACCGCCCAAGCAAGTCGTAGCCGCACCCGATGTCACACCGCCGCTCCCCGGCGCGTTAGGCGGCGCGCCTGCGTGACGGATGGATGAGGGTTTTTGGTTGAGAGCTGAGAGATATGGCTCAGCTAATGCCCTGCGTAACCCGCTAAGCATTTTGCTCTGCTTTTCAGCTGCCGCGTAGATCTGATTGTAATCGTTCTGCACGATCATCTTTCGCCGAAGCGCTAGCGTCGATTGCGAAACAACCTCGAATAGAGGTCCCGTTGCGATTTCTACAAACCGGCTGAAATCGGTCCGCGATACACGTGAACTTCCTTCCGCCAGATTCGACGAAATAGACACAGCGGCACGCCGCATCTGATTCGTCAATCCGAAACGCTCCTCATGCGGAAAATCGGCGGTCAATTCATACACCAGATCAGCAAACTGAATTGCTTCCTGCCAGACATCGAGTTTTTCAAAGTTAAACATTCCGTTCTTATAGGTCTCTCAACTCTCAACTATCAACTCTCAACGTCGACTCTCAATCCAGTGTACTTTTGACGCCTATGCCCGGCTTATTGAGCACGTGCGTGTAAATCATGGTCGTGCTCACGTCTTTGTGGCCTAACAACTCTTGGACCGTGCGGATGTCGTAGCCGTCCTCGAGCAGGTGCGTTGCGAATGAATGTCGTAGGGTGTGACAGCTCGCTGGCTTATTGATACCGGCAGCATGCACGGCATTTTTGATCGCATTCTGCAGCGATTTTTCCAGCACGTGATGTCGGCGCACCTGACCGCTGACCGGATCCACCGATCGCTTGCTCGCGGGAAATACGTATTGTCAGATCCACGAGCGCGCTGCATTCGGATATTTGCGATTGAGTGCATCCGGCAGATAAACCGAACCGAACGCGAGCGCACGATCTCGCTCGTGCATGAGGCGAACGTGCTCAAGATGCTCGCGTAGTGGTCGGCGCAAACGGCCTGGCAACATTGTTACCCTGTCCTTCATTCCTTTGCCATCGCGCACAATAATCCGGCCGTAGCCGAAATCGATGTCTTTCACCCGCAAGCGCAAAGCTTCTAGCAAACGCAAACCGCTACCGTAAACGAGATCTGCGATCAGGCGGTATGAGGGCGCCACATGCGCAAGCAGGGTGCGGACCTCCACACGCGTGAGCACCACCGGCACGCGCGGCGGGCGCGTGGCGCGCAATGCAGGATCAAGCCGGCCCAGCTTGCGCTCGAAGAATTGCTGATACAAAAACAACAACGCGCTCAATGCCTGATTCTGGGTCGAAGCCGCGACATGTTGCTGCGCTGCGAGATTAGTCAGGAAATCCGTAATCTCTGTCTCACCCAGATCGCGAGGATGACGTTTGCCGTGGAAGAGAATGAAACGGCGGATCCAATCGAGGTAAGCCTGCTCGGTACGCAGGCTGTAGCGGCGCGCCCGCATGAAAGTGCGCACCTGCTCCAGCAGTTTCGGCTTGCCGCTGGCATTGGTTTGGGGTTGCATAAAGGATGAAAGCCTTTCAGTAAGACCGGCATGAATCCAAAAAGCAATCCAGAATTAGACGAAAAAATGTTCGTTATTTTTTACGAATGTTCGTCTACTTCTCGTTAGACCGCATTGCACATCGTATGGCAGCATCACCCTCCGAAGTCAGAGATGCCGCGCAGGAGTTCATCGCACTCATCGAGGATGAGGCGATGAGCTCAGAGGATCGCATGACGCGGCTGCGCCGGTCTCTCGACCGGCTTGCCTATTTGGAGCACGACGTTAGCTACACCTTCGATGAACGCGACTATCGAGACGCGCCGCGCAAAGATTACAGCGCGATGAGGCAGCTTGTGGCGGCGCACTTCCCCGAGCTTGGTTTCTACAATACCCCGGATTCGGTTACTCACGACATCGCCGAAACCAAGATTAGCGTAGGTGACGCGATCGACGACATCAGCGACATCACTATCGATCTTTATGAAGTTCTTTGGCGGTTTGATCACACTTCCGTTAACGACGCGCTTTGGTATTTCGAGTTCAGCTGTGTCTCACATTGGGAGTATCATCTGCGCGAGCTACAGGTATGCTTGCAGCGCCTCGCTTCCGGACATGAAGATGCGGTCTAACCAGGCGATGCAGCGAATGGCGGGCCGCTCCGCGTTCTAGCCTTTGATGACTTCCACACTTTATCCGCAGCCACGCGCGCTCTTGCCCGCCGTCGCTGATCTTGTGTCTCGTTAGATGGTAAACGTTGCTCGTATCCTGGTTGCGGCGACCGCAGCATTCCTATGTGCCTGCGCCAGCGGACCAATAGAGAGTCAATACCACACGACAGGTGTTCGATTCGAGGAATGGACACAGATTCGAGCGGCGATACGGAAGGTGACATCATCGCCGGTGACCGGTTGCAGTCGGGACGTAGATTCTCCGGGGCGAGGTCCGGTTACCGTGTGGACTCAGGACCGAAAAACATATCTCGCTTCAAAAGTGAATGGGAAGTGGCAGTTCCAAGAAGTCTTCATTGTTGGATACCAGCCCATCTAACCAATCGATGAAGCCTCTATCTTCTTTAAAGCGTCGTTGATTTGGTGCAAAAGGGCGGCAGGTGCGAGATCTTCGATGAAGCCGCTTCTGGTTAGACCAAGAACGTCCGTTAGTTCGATCCGCGCCTGCCCTTGGGCGTGGGAAGTAAACTCGAACAGTTACTGGAGCGACCAAGCCGGCCTTAAACCCCGAGGGCAGGACCGGCCTGGCCAGCTCGCATCTAAGAAGCAGGAGTTATTTATCACGTGAAAGAGCAACTT
>Ga0307471_100000175_pt1 | contig 32011 bp, 32 predicted proteins | sample atmos_gasesAM3C__2_FD_204566 | JGI IMG/M metagenome (GOLD analysis project Ga0307471, IMG submission 204566) | Hardwood forest soil microbial communities from Morgan-Monroe State Forest, Indiana, United States - atmos_gasesAM3C_515 | ecosystem: Environmental > Terrestrial > Soil > Temperate... | reverse complement strand
TGCACATCGATCGCAGAGATCTTGCGTCCATCTTTGAGTTCGATGATCCAATTATAAGTCTGATCGCGGCTGATCGATTTGTTTGCATCAACGGGTTGCGCGATCTCGAGCTGTGGCGCTTCCCCGTGTTCAATCAAGTCCAGGATCAGCGACGTGGTCCCAACCTTCATGGCGGTGGCCCATTCGCTCATATTTGAGTCGCCAAGAATAACGTGGAACCGGCGATAACGGCTCGCGTCCACATGCGGCTCGTCACGCGTGTTGATCAGAGGGCGCCGATTCATCGTATCGATGCTCACAACCACGCTGAAGAAATCGGCGCGCTGCGAGATCTGATAAACACCGGGCTCGCCTTGAGCACTCTCGGCTTCGATGCCCATCTTGCCCGCACCCGCGAAAATCTGGCGAGTTATGAGAAACGGCAGCATTCCCGCGACAATTCGGTCCCACGCGATATCGCGTCTCATCAGGTAATTGTCGTGGCACCCGTAACTGTGCCCGGCAAAGTCGGTATTGTTTTTGTAAAGACGAATTTCAAATCCGGAGGGCAACTTCTGATTTCGGCGTCGCGCGCACTCTGCCAGAATGCGTTCCCCTGCCTTGTCCTGTGCAACGATTTGCCGAAGGGTTGTGCATTCCGGCGTAGAATATTCCGGGTGTGCGTGATCGTTGTAAAAGCGCGCGCCATTTGATAGCACGAGATCGCTTTTTATTTCCTCAAAGCTGAGGGGGCGGCGTTTATCGATCTCGTAATAGGCCGATTCGTCGGTGTCCTGAAGCAATTCTCGCGCGCGAAACCCTCGTGCGTCGAGATGCGGGTCTTCGAGTTCGTAATCCCATTTCATCAAAGCGCCGTTCTCGGTATAACGCCGGACCAGTTCGATCGACTCGGCCACGACATCGACACTCTCCGCACCGCTGAGCGTAATGCCGTATTCCGTCTCCAGCCCAAAGACGCGTTTCATCGGGTCCTGCTCTTTTCCGATGTCACCCGGCCAAGACACAGATGGAAATCGAGCTAAAGCGGCGCGACGCAGTGGTCATTTTCTCTTCGCAGCTCAGATCACGCCAACGGTTGCACGCGCTCGCGCGTCGGAAACCGGTCTAACAGGCGAAATTTTGACAACGTTCTCCGGATCGTAATCAATCAACTTAAGCCAATCTTCGGTGATGTCGGTGGTCGGAAAAATATCGTTCTCCACGTACTCGGCGTTAAAGGCGAGCTGCAAATCCGTTTCGCGAATTCCTTGCTCCTGTTGGGTGGCAATGGCCCGCTTAATCGCCATCGCTTTTGCACGCTCCACAATCGAGTCGATAATCGCGCCACTGATAAGATCGCTGCGGTAAAGCGTTTCCTTGCGCCCACTGCGCAGCGTTACTTCCAGGAATTTGTTTTCGTCGCGGCGCGTAAACTGCCAGTCTACGAAGCGTTCAATCAGATGCTCGATCGACGCGCCAAGGCCATCGGCTTCCTTGGCAAGCACACCGTCGTAAGGAAGATCGTCTGTGAGATAGATGCGGTAGACTTCTCGCGCACCATCTTTATCTGGCCGGTTAACTTTTATCTTTCGATCGATTCGGCCCGGGCGCAAAATTGCCGGATCGATCAGATCGGCGCGATTGGAGGCAAGGATAATGACAACATCGTTAAGTGAATCGATCCCATCCATCTCCGAGCAAAACATCGGGACCAGCGTCGAAAGAATGTTCGAATGACGCGACGCGCGGCGCGTGCCAAGAATCGATTCGGCTTCATCGATAAATAGAAACGGCATAAAACCCTCGCTGCGTTTCTCGCGAGCAGTGGCAAAAATCTCGCGCACCATTCGCTCTGATTCGCCGACCCACATGTTCAGAATCTCGGGGCCCTTGACGTGCATGAAATATTCCTGCATCTCAGCACCCGTTTTTTCGCGAAGCTGTTTAGTCAAATTATAAGCAGTCGCCTTTCCAATTAGTGTCTTCCCGCAACCCGGTGGACCGTAAAGCAGAAAACCTTTCGGGGTGGCGTGCTGAAATTTCTGGAAAAGATCAGCGTGTAAAAGCGGGAGCTCGATCGCATCCTTGATCGCCTGCAGCGCGGTCTCCTGGCCGCCGACCTTTTCCCATGGCAACTCGGGCACATTGTCGAGATAATGTTCGTGAGATTTGGGACTCGAGAGCATTTCCAACGCCATCCGGTAGTTTGAATCAACGCGGACGTCGTCGCCGGATTTCAAGGTCGAACCGGCAAGATCGGCGGAACGCTGCAGCACCATCGATTGCAACCCGTGCTCCGAACCCACCCGGAGCCTGTCTTTACCGAGAACCTCGGTGATTTTTGTCACCGGGCCCGCCGTTTCGAATCCGAGATCGCCAACGATGACGAACGCTTCGTTCACCAGGACGCGCGTTCCCTTTTTCAGTTTCGCAAGGGGAATGCGCGGGTCGACGTTACAGTAATAATCAGCGCCGCCCACCACGATATGCGCCGTATCTTTTGAAGTGGCGCCGAGAAATGTGCCGATCCGGTTCGCGGGCGAAGTCACTTTTTTGACGACCTCTTCAAGCTTCTCGATCATTCGCCGCGCTTCGACCATCGTTTCCTGTTGGTCGAAAATCTGCGGCCGCAGTTCTAACAGATCGCGTCGCACTGGATCGCCTGGAGGCAAAGATGCGATCACTTGATCAATTGAATCGAGGAGATTGTCCGGACCCGAGTCCCCAACCCCGCCCTGAAGTCCCTCGCTGCGCTCGTCACTCATTTATGGTTTGGGTCAATCCGCCGAACCGTGTTTCATTATAGCGTTATCAAGCGTATCCGCAATGTTCACTCGCGAAATCTTTCCGGGTTCGACGCTGCAATATACAAAATGTTCAACCATGAGGTCGATTTAGTGTTGCGCAAAAGTCTCTTCTCCGTCAGTTGCGACTGACGACAGCCGCCTTTAGAATTTGTCCTTCTCGAGGAGCCTTAGCTCAATTGGTTAGAGCGCCGCCCTGTCACGGCGGAGGTTGCGGGTTCGAGCCCCGTAGGCTCCGGATTTTATTTTTCCTTCGTTTATCGCGACGCAGTCGGCCATTAGGACACGGCGCGGCGTCGCATTAAGGCCGCGTCGAATGACCAGCGACCAGCGCCGACGATCAGCAGAAAGAGCAGACCAAGCCACATGGAAAAATCCGTACGCGCCTCGTGCATCATGCTCCAGAAACCGTATCGCGGCAGCTTCATTAGCGAAAATCCACAGAAGCCGTGACCCAGAAGCACGGGAATTTTGGTCGAAACAATCGCAACACTAATATCGATCAACAGCGCGATGGCTGCTAGTCGGGTTAGTAATCCAACGATCAGCAGTGCACCAAAAACGATTTCGCATCCGCCGACAAACGGGCCCATGATTTGCGCAGAGGGGATGCCTATTTTGGCGAAGCGTCCAGCGGCAAGATCTTCCGGATAAACAAATTTCTGAATCCCTTCGGATAGAAAGACGCTACCGGTCATAATTCGCACTAGAATGGTGGCCGCGGGCGCATCCGTAATCAGAAGTTCGCGCATGCTCCCTTACATCTTCGGCGTAAACTCGGCGAGGTCATAAATGCCCAATCGTTTTTCGATTCCAGCAACCTTGTCCACTACCTTCTCAAACCCGTCTTCCCCGAAAAGCTCGTCTTCCTTCTTCTCGAAATCTTCTCCCAGAGCATCGAATTCATGCGGGGAAACTACTTTGCGAAATGCGGGAAAGAGGACCGTGTCTTCGCGCGCCTCGTGGGGATTGTACATACGGATGAACTGCCGCATTGACGCGATGAGCTGGTCCCGTTCGGATTCATTCTTTAGCGATTGCAGGTTTGCGAAGCGCATCGTGACATCAGTGACCTGCCGCCCCGCCTGATGCTGTGCGCGCAGCACTTTTACCAGATCGACGAGCAGATTGACTTTTTCGAAACGCGGGAAGAGAAAATCTTCCTCGAGCTTCTCGTGATAATCCTCAACAAAGTTGCGAATGATTCGCGCAGCGTCAGCCAGCGTTTCGGGCGGAAAATCTTGCTTTGAATCGATACGACGCAACACTTCGCCGTAAACTAAAAGCACGCGCTTCAAAACGCCGTGTTCCCGCATCAAATCTTCAGGCGGGCCGACTTCGGCTTCTTTTTCTTCATCTTTGTTTTTCGTTTCAGCGCCACGCAATAGCGCAGAGCTCGCTAACACGGCTCCGGTAAAAATGACGCCGCTTCTGAGAAAAACCCTGCGATCAAACGGTTGCCCTTCCTGATTTCGATCGTGCATGTTCGATAATGAGTTAAGTAAACAGATAATCGGGTTCGGCTCGCGCACTGAGCGCATTTTCAGATTCAACGTCGCATGATATGAATGGCGAGAATGCGACTCTGGTGACGCGCAAGGAGGTAATCGATGAAATCGCCGATGATCGAATTGGGTTTGTTGCCGAGCTTTGTCACAACCCTGCATATGAGCGTGCTGCTGCGCGCGTGCCACTCCAGATTAATCGCGCCGTGAAGATCTCGAGCGCTATGTATTTTCGCCCAGCCATGCGGCCGGCTCGGTTGTTTGTGCCAGACTTTGATGAAACCGAATTTTTTCTCCAGCTGCGGATCGCTCATGATTTTGTTCCGTAACGATCCGCGGCCGGTCGCGATTACCTGAATCACCGTTTGCATTTAACTCGAGTTAATTAGCCAATTCGGCCTAACGAACGTAAAACGCAAACCAAAAACGAAATCCGTTCTTCGTTCGCAGCTACCGATGTTCGAGCTACAGAAGCGAGCGAAACATAACGTACACGTCGACATATCCTTTTTCGGGATGATGAAATGCTCCCGGCAAAGTGCCAACGATTTTGAAACCGAGCTTTTGCCAAAGGCGCACTGCGGGGTCGTTGGTCGAAACAACGAAATTAAACTGCATCGCGTGAAAACCAATCCGGCGTCCCTCGCTTAAACAATGTTCGGCCATCGCGCGACCAATTCCCTGACCACGCGCATCCGGAGCAACCATGAAAGCCGCATTCGCGACGTGCGAGCCACCCCCGGATTGGTTAGGCCGCAAAATGTAGGTGCCCACAATGCGTCCGCTGCTTTCTGCAACGTAAGTCCGTGTATTCGCCTGGAACCAATATCCCAGGGCGTCCTGCCGGGATATTCCCACATCAAACGCGTAAGTGTCGCCCGCCGCGACCACGTCGTGAAAAACTTGCCAGATCGCATCGCGATCCGCCTCGGTCGCCGCGCGAATCTTCATCACCTCTTGACTGCTCTCAACGTAAACTTGTCGCAAAGCGTAAACCACGCAGCGAGCGCGGCGAATTTCTGCTCTGAGCGCCAAGGACCGCCGGTGAATCGGCCAAGATTTTGTATTGCTCGCCGGACATCAGCGCTGGATTTTTTAAGTTGCATTGCCGCTTTGTCATAAGCATCGCGCTCCAGGAGAACAGCCGTGCGAATGCCGTGCTCGTTCAAAGCCCGCTCGAGCGCCGACCGAAACAATTGGCCTTCGAGCGCGTGCGCGCGGATGTGCGGATTTGCGATTGTTGCAGGGTCGAGCTGGCTTCCAACCACCAGGGAAGCGCGCGTGATCGCGTAACCTTCTCGCTGATAATCTGCGAGACGCTTTGTGATCGATTGTTTTGTTACGCCCTGAACGATATTCGTCCGCCGCTTTATCTTCTTCGCATCGGTTTCAAGTTGTCCCGTGGCGGCGTGATACGGCTGGCGCGTCTCGGGAAATTGTGGGTCAGACAAATCGATCACCCGATTATCGCGCAGCGCAGGTGAACCGATCGGCCCTGTAAGCAACACAACAGCTGCCCAGCCCGATTTCACTCGGAAACCAAGGGCTACGGTTTCGGTCTTCACCTGCTTTGAAACGTAACAGGCACTGTCGCGGCCCATTCCTGGCCGGGGGCGGATTTCCACTGCCGAAGCGTGCTGAGTGCAGATTGATCGAGGACGTTATTCCCAGTCGATCGGATAACCTGGACATTGATCACGTTTCCCCTGGCGTTGAAATTTAGCCGGAAGCGCCCCGACCATGTTTCGCCCGGACGAGGACGAACCTCGGAAGGAAACGCCGGCGGAGGCGCGTAAACTAATCGCGGTTTCGGCGTCGGACGCGGCGACGGTGTAGGTGTAACGACGGCTTGCGCCATTTCCGGCCATCGTGGCTTTGCGTCCGATGTAATTCGAGCCAGCAACGATCCCACGGTCTTCGAAGGTCGAACGATAGCTTTCTCACCACCCGATATGACCACGCCGACAACCTCGCTATTGGCGTCCACAATCGGCGACCCGACTGAATCCGGTGGGAGTGTTGCCGCGATTTCCAACCGCTCGGATTCCTGCGCTGAGATTGTTGATTCGTGAGCGGCTTCGGCGGTACCACCCAGCGCGCTGCCAACTACCCCAACCCGCGTGCCCATTTCCAGGTTTGGACTCTTACTCAAAGTCAGAAATGGCACGCGCTTTACATTGGCCTGAAGAACAGCCAAGTCGAGCGTCGTGGAAGCGGCAAGAATCCCGCTGACATCATAAATTCCGCCATCAGCCATTTTCGCCACAGCATTGACCCCATCCTCGATCGCATGCGCGGTCGTAATGAATCTGCCATCTCCCGAAATAAAAAATGCAGTCTGAGTCCGCAGGAATTTGCCCGATGAATCAAACACTGTGATCCAAAAAACTGCGGGGCGAACGCTGTTCTCCAGCCGCGACAAATCGAGCGTTGGTCGCTGCTTAGTCTGTGACTGCGGCGTCGGACTTGGCGACGGGGGCGAACCTGAAGATGGGATCGGGGTCGAGACTCCAGACGGTAAAGGCGACTGCGCCGTCGATTCACCCACCACTTGACGGTTCGATTTTCGCCCGCACCCTGCCGTCGCAACGACAGCCAGACAAAGCGAGCATTCAAGGGTAAGCCGGAATAGTCTCATCGGGCGCTATGCCCATAGTGTGGAACACGGAGCGTCGTCCAAAGCAAGTCGACAAAAATCGAACGCGGTGAAAACAGCGCGACCATCTCCGTACCGTAGCGAATCGAGAAGCGTGCGAGACTAATGCCGCTTGAAATACTGAACCGCGCGCTCGTGTTTTTGGGCTGCCGCCTTTGTCTTGAAGGTTCCCAAATCCCGGCGCTTTTCTGTCTTCGGATCTTTCTTCCGCGAATACAGCCGATATTTACCGGACTTGAGCTTCCTGATCATGCTGTCTTGATATCAAACTTTATGACATAGGCGTTGGTGAGGCATTTGCACGCGCTCGAGCTACACTGCAGTAGCAAAGGGCAGCCAAAGCGGCGAGGATCCCCAAATCCAGCGCGAGGTGCGCCGGGAAACTCCAGTTCTGACTGGCGTGACCGAAACAGCCGCAAGTGATGTCGAGACCGCGAACTTTTGCAGCGATCGTGGCGACGAGGAAGACCACAACGAGCGCAGTCAAAATCGATAATGCGCCGCGATAGAAGAGGCGAAAAATCAGGGCGAGGCCGCAAAAAATTTCCAACCACGGCAGATAAAACGCGAGTCCCACTCCGATGGTCCACGGTAGAATTTTGTAATGATCGATATCGTGGGCGAACTGGACCGGATCGATTGCCTTAAGTGCGCCGGCATAAATGAAAACGGCGGCAATGAGCAGATCGCCAATCCGCCAGACGAACGATTTAACCATTTAACACTTTAACTATTCTTTTTCACCCAGGCTTCCCAGCCGCCCTCGAGCACGAACACGTCAGGAAGCTGCGCTTCCTTCCGCAGCCGTTCGGCTACTTCGCGCGCCAGATCGCAGCTTTGCGCACTGCAATAAACAACCACCTTTTTTCCAGGCGACCACACAGCCAAAAACTGTGGTAACAATTCGTTCCAGCGATCTTCGTTCAACGAAATCGCGCCAGGCACGTGATCACGAGCAAACTCGTCATCCGGGCGAGCATCGATCCAGATGGTGCTGTCACCCCAGGCACGCGCCTGATCGACGCTTACCATTTCCGAAGGGGGAATTGGTGATTGCCACGAGATCTTGTCACGAAAATAAATCGCTTGTCCTATACCGGGAAGAAGCGAGAACGCTGCAAGAATGAGCGCCTGGCGTGCCAGTGAAAATTTCAATGTGTTTGACCAGCCGGCGCAGTCGGACGAGCCGGGGCAGTCGGAGCCGGAGCACCCGGGGCTTTCTGACCAGCCGGGGCAACCGGCGCAGTCGGAGCGGTCGTGATGCGGGCGGTGGCGTAAAATGTCTTTGGCGAATTCTCGGATTGGATCGTCAAAGTCGAAGCAATAAGACGGCCGGTTTCCTTGGGTTGGACGTCAATTTTGAACTGCCCTTCGCTGGCTTCCTCGACTTTGGTCTGAAAATCCGGACTCGATGAAGTGACTTTGATATGTTTCACGCTAAAATCCTTCCCAGCGCGGACGGTGATCGTCTTCGGATCCGGCTTTTCGCCTTGTTTCCAAAACACAAAAGTCGGACTGATCTCTAATTCCTGCGGGATAATAGCCTTGAGGGTTAGGACCGTTTTCTGATTCGCAGCCTCGTCAGTTTCTACTGTCACGGTTTTGACCTGAGTGCCTGTCCGATCGCCAATGTTAAACGTGGCCGTGATCTCGCCTTTTTCGCCGGGCGCAACCTGATCCTTTTGCGATTGCGCAGCCGTGCAGCCGCATGAGGCGTGGACCGACTTAAAATGAACAGGGGTCTTGCCGGCGTTCTGATAATTGAAATGACCAATTGCCTGTTTGTCACCACGCGCCGGGTGCAGCTCAACGGCAGTTTGCTCCCATTTCAATTCGGCGCGCGCCGCCAGGCAAAAAATGAACGACAATGTAAGAGTGAGAATGTGGGTTTTCATTTTTTAGAATAGAAGCGCGTAATATAATCAGAGACGGCTTCGCGCCAAGTGCGAGGTGATATCCCCGTCAAGCTCGTGTATTTGGCGGTGGAAAGCACAGAATAAACAGGGCGCCGGGCGATCCAATTGGCCATCTCTCGTAAGTTCCGCACGCCAATCGTCTTTGCCTTGAGAGGCAAGCCGGCCTCACGGCAGCAATCCACTGCCCATTGCGCGTATTCCCGCCAACTGCATTGCCCAGCGTTAGCGAAATGCAAGATCCCTCCTGAAACGTTTGCGCCAAAAAACTGGGGGAGCATCGCGGCAATATCCAGCGTATATGTAGGCGTTGAAAATTTGTCTGCCACGGCATCGACTTTGTCATTTTCCTGCGCCTGTTGGACCATTGCGTCGATAAAACTCGGACGATCCGGTCCAAAGACCCAGGAGACGCGCATAACAAGATTCTGACTCTTCGCAGCCAGGACATTGTTCTCTCCCGCCAGCTTTGACTTACCGTAAACACTGATCGGACTAGCTTCATCCTCTTCGGTGTAGGGTTCGCGTTTATCTCCATCGAACACATAATCGGTGCTGAAATGAATCAGTCTGGCGTTCCTCTCGCCGCAAATCTCTGCAACAACACGCGGCGCCTCTGCGTTGATGAGAAAGGCTCGGCCCGGTTGCGTTTCGCAAAGGTCTACCCTTGTGAAACCCGCTGCGTTGATGAGAACGTCAAAACTGGTGTTCCGCAGTTTCTCGCGCACGGCACTTAAATCCGAAAGATCGAGTTGCGTGCGATTAAAGCCAACGACGTCGAATTTGTCGCGATATTCGCGCAGGACCGCCGCGCCAAGTCGTCCGCCCGCGCCAAGAATTACAATTTTCATGATTGCCTATATAAGAACAGCCATGCGCCGGTGCCTCCGGCATCGAGTAGTTGGGGAGCGGTCAGTATCTTCCAGCGCGTTCAAGCAAGGGTTGCCACCACGACTGGTTCTCGATGTACCACTGGATCGTTTCACCGAGGCCTTCCTTGAAATTGTGGCGGGGTTTCCAGTTCAGCTCCCGCTGCGCAAACGACGAGTCAATCGCGTACCGGCGGTCGTGGCCAAGTCTGTCGGTCACAAATGAAATCAGGCTGTGCGGCTTGGCCAGTTTATCAAGAATCATTTTTACAAGATCGATGTTCACCATCTCCCCGTCACCGCCGAAATTATAAATCTGGCCAGGTTTTCCCTCGAAAAGCGCGGCCACGATGGCGGCGCAATGATCTGTGACATGGATCCAATCGCGCACATTCAGGCCGTCGCCATAAACCGGCAATGGTTCGTCACGCAGCGCCTTGATGATCATGAGGGGAATCAGCTTTTCGGGAAACTGATACGGCCCGTAATTGTTCGAACAACGTGTCACCAGAACTTCCTGGCCGTAGGTCTTGAAACAGGCAAGCGCGAGCAGATCGGCACCGGCTTTGCTGGCCGAATAGGGCGAACTTGGGTCGAGCGGCGATTGTTCGGTGAATTTCCCGCTAGGGCCAAGCGAACCATAGACTTCATCAGTCGAGACTTGGATGAAGCGCTGGACACCGTGCCGGCGTGCGCAATCGAGCAGCACGCTTGTGCCGATAACATTTGTGTGAATGAAGTTGAGCGGATCGTTGATGCTGCGGTCCACGTGCGATTCAGCTGCGAAATTGATGACCGCATAGAATTGATGCTCGGTCATGAGCGCGTCCATTTGATCGGCGTTCGCGATATCGGCTTTGAAAAACTCGTAGCGTTCGCCATGTTCTTCGACCAGGCCATCCAGATTGGCGAGGTTGCCCGCGTAAGTGAGGACGTCGACGTTGGTCACGTACGCGGGCTTGTAATGTTGTAAAATATACCGAATAAAGTTGCTCCCGATGAATCCGCAGCCACCGGTTACAAGGATGCGCATGGCAGCGCGTACTAGCAGCGCAGAAGGCGACGCGCCAGCAGAATATTCTCCCGCGATCGCGGGTCTGCGGGATCACCTGGAAGCGTGGAAAGCCCGCCTGGCAGAGACTGGCTGGACTCCCTGGTTAATTCTGGGGCTGGCAGCATTCCTGCGTCTTTTCCTGCTGGGTATCAAGCCGCCGCATTTCGATGAAGGTATCAATGGCTGGTTTGTGGATCAGGTGATGCATAATGGGTTTTACAGATACGATCCCACAAATTACCACGGGCCGCTGCACTTCTACGTCCTGCTACTGTCAGAAAGTTTGCTTGGCCGGAACCTCTGGGCACTGCGGCTGCCTGTTGTGCTGGTGAGCATTGGTTGCGTTTGGCTGACTTTAAAGTTCGAGCCATTAATCGGGCGAAATGTGAGTCGAATAGCAGCGTTGGCCATGGCGGTCTCCCCCGGATTTGTTTTCTACGGACGATACGCGATCCACGAAGTGTGGCTGCAATTCTTCTCGACGATGTTCATCCTGGGACTCCTCGGTCTTTGGAAATCCGGGAGGGTGAATTACCTCTGGTACGCAGGAATGGGAACAGCCGGCATGATTCTGACCAAGGAAACCTACGCGATTCATCTCGCCTGCGCGATGATTGCCATTCCAGTTCTGATGGTTTCCTGCGCGCTAAGCCGCGTTCCCGACGCCAAGCCAGCGAAGCAAACGTGGAGCTACATCGATCTTGCGATGGTCCTCGGTATGGGCGCAGCCGTGATCGTCGTTTTCTATTCGGGAATTTTTCTTAATTGGAGTGGCGTTAAAGGTCTTTATCAAGCATTTAAGGCCTGGACCGAGACTGGCGCCGCCGGTCATGGCCATGAAAAACCGTGGGATTATTGGTTGAAATTGATGGGGCCATCGTTGGAACGCGGCCGCGCGGATTTTCTCGGCTACGAACTCCCGATGCTGGCCGGATTAATTCTTTGCGTGTTTTGTCAAAAGTTTAAGAATTTCAGTCTGCGTTATCTGGCGATCTACGGGGTGGGAACCTTGTTTGCCTATAGTTACGTCAAATACAAAACGCCCTGGTGCATTATCAGTTTTGGGTGGCCGTTTCTTTTTATCTTTGGCGCGGCGGTTCTGCTGGTTCCTCCAAAACGTTTGCGGATCGCGTATCGCGCCATAGGCGTCCTTTTGTGTATTTCGCTCGGCTCATGCATTTGGCTAAACTACTTCCGCTGCAGCTCGCCTGACGAGCCTTACGCGTACGTCCAGACCTACAACGACATCTTTAAACTAACCAAACCGCTTCTTACATTGGCAAAACGGAATCCGGCGTACTATCACCTGACTGGCCACCTCATTCGCACCAGCACTTATCCGCTTCCGTGGATGCTTGGAGACTTCGATCGAGTCGGCTACTACGAAGGAGGAAACATGCCAGCGAATGTCGACGGTGATTTTCTCCTCGTGCAACAAGACAAAATCAAAGAGGTCGAATCGAAGTTGAAAGGAAAGTATTACACAGACACGGTTACCATTCGTAACTATCAGGATCCGTCGAAGCTTTACTTCAAGGCCGAGATCTTTAAAGAATTTTTCCGGGGCAAGGCGCCGGACTTCATCGGCAAAGGACCAGGCTAGACAACGCTCATTTCGATGAAGTGGCTTTCGGCAGGTCTAACCTTTGTCAATTTGTCGGTGGTTTGCGGCGTCCTTCTGGGAATGGTCGGCCATGGCCTAAATGCATTGAGCGCGGCTCTCGCGCTGATATGCGGTGTTGCCTTTGCCGCGGCTGCCTGGCTGGGAACTTCTGACCCTGATAAACCAGGCGGGTCTGGGGCAAAGTTCTCTAAGTCTACACGGCGCTACGGAAAAATCTGGTTCTGGCTGGTGGCCACATTTTTCGCTTTGTTTGCCGTGCGATCGTTTTGCTGGCTGCTTTATATCGACGGCGGCGACTTGAAAATTCAATCCCCCAATAATCTGGGTGACCTCTCGCTCCACATCACCTTGATCAGGAATTTCGCAAATGGCGTCCACTTTTGGCCGGACAGCCCGATCTACGCTTTCAGCAAACTAAGGTATCCGGCTGGGATCGATTTGTTCAACGCTTTGCTTTGCCTTGTTCACGTCGATTTAATGCGGGGACTGGTTTGGACCGGATTGCTTGGTTCGCTCGCGACATTTTATGCCTTTTTCCGATGGGGCGGCACCTTCGGTGTAGCCGGTTTTTTGTTCAACGGCGGAATAGCCGGCTTCCAATTTTTAAAGACGCTGAAGTTTTTGGATTACCAGGGCGGAAACAAAATCGCCTGGAAGAGCATTCTGCTTTCCATGTTCGTAACTCAGCGCGGATGGCTTTACGCAATTCCAGCGGGCCTGGTTCTGCTGTGGCATTGGCGTGAGAAATATTTTCGCGAGACTCCCTTAGTCCCGACTCGTCGGGATTTGTCGGCGCCCGATACCTCTTCGGCTGAAGCAGCTGCGAAGGCTGCGGAGAAAAGGGATGACCCCGAAGCCCAGCCTGTGGTTGCGGCCGACGATGTTGGTCAAGTCGCCGCGGTCAACGCCCGTAGCAACAGCAAGGGCCCTCTTCCCTTCTGGGTCGAACTCTCCCTCTACGCATCGATGCCCCTTTTTCACGTCCATACCTTTATTGCTCTGACGATCGTGCTCGTTATCGGGCTGTTTTTCGAGCGGCTAACATGGCCCAGAATTTTCAGTGAGGCGCCGATGCGCAGACACGCTACTACGCTGCTCAGTGTTGCTTTAATTCCCGCAACCTTTTTCGTTTGGCTGGTTACCGACCAGTTCCATGCGAAATCAATGGTGAAATGGCACCCCGGCTGGGTGCAAGATTCGGCGGATTTCGGCGCCCCATTCTTCCGGATCGGTGGCGCTGCGAATTTTGGATCTGCCACGGCATTCGGTTCACTGCTGCAAAAGACGTGGAACGGCGTAATCGCACCGTTCTTTCAGTTCTGGCTAACGAACTTTGGCTTATGGGTCCTGCTGGCACTGGCATTGGTAGCGCTATGTGGCTGGCGCGCTTGGAAAACCGGCTGGCGCTGGGGTACGAAACCGCCCGCGGACGTCGCGTTCGTGCTGCCTGCGGTTGTGATCTTTGTCATCGGGTACTTCGTTCAAACCGCGCCGTGGGACTGGGATAATCTCAAACTAATGGTTTGGGGGTACTTTCTCATTCTCCCGTTTCTGTGGAGCGATTTAATTGGGCGTTGGGCGTTTCCGGAACGGGCGGTTACCTGCATCGCGCTCTTCGCTTCCGGTTTAATCACGTTGCTGGGCGGCTTGACTGCCGGGCATCCAGGCTTTGGACTGATTGACCGCGCGAGACTTGATGCAATCGGCACGGCGGTTCGGCCTTTGCCCGTTGAGGCTCGTTTCGCTGCCTACCCGACCTATAATCATCCGCTCTTGCTTCAAGGCCGTAAAGTCGTTCTGGGATATCCAGGCCATCTCTGGACGGAAGGATTCGATTACAATGAGCCCAATAGGCAGTTAACGGCCTTAATGCGCGGGGCGCCCAACTGGCGCGAAGCTGCTCAGGCTCTGGGCGTCCGCTACATTTTCTGGGGTCGCGATGAGACGACGAATTATCAGGGAAGCAGCCGCCCATGGGAAACGACCGCGCGGCGCATAGCATCGGGCGACTGGGGCGCAATCTACGACCTGACACCTGAATCGCCTTCTCGCTAAGGCGCGACTGGGGTTTCGCTGCTCGAGGATTGTCTCCTGGAGGCCGCGATCTTCCTACGCACTCGAAACGGATGCGCAAGGAAAACAAAATAGATCGCGCTCACAAGATCGGTAAAACTCGACGCAGGACTCGTTAGGCTCAGCGGGCCATCGCGCAGGGCTGCGAAAACATTTTCGGCGGTCAACGCAGACGGCCTCGGAACACTCGTGTAATGGCGGCCAAACGCGTGCAGCCGATGCGCATCGGACGTGGCGATTAATGGCTTGCCAAAGCGCGACGCTACCCTTTTCGCGCGGCGATTTGGATTAAACAGGCCTATGTGAAAATGGCAAAACTCAATCGCGTCGAAGCAATCTATTTCTCGAAGTAATCGCAATCCAATCGAGCCGCCGATCATGTAAAAGGGGTGCGGCGCAATTGTAAAAATTGATTCGCCGCGCTGCGCCCGGAGCCGACGAAGGTCATCAAAGCTCTTCAGTTCAGCCATTTCCTCGGCGGTCACATTTAGCACGATGACATCTGCGCCGTGCAGACGCATCTCTGCAGCAGGGATAAGCAAAATCCCCATGGCCGCCGCATCCGCGAACACTTCCTGTCGACTAAAGACTGCATCGTGCAACGTGATCGCAAGAACGCGAAAACCAAGTGTGCGCGCGCGTTCGAGCAATTGATGTGCAGAGTAATCCACCGCGTCTTTGGGGTCATCGAGCGTATGAATGTGCAAGTCGATTTTGATCCATTCTTCAGTCTGATTCTTGCTCGTGCTCACGCTCATGCTCGTGTTCGAACCTTAGCCGTGAATCGCAAGGATTTCATTCTCCTGGTCAATACCGCGCGCTTGGTGACCCTCGCTCTCAAATTTCGAGTACGAGCATTAGCAAGAGTAAGAAACCTGCACGACAAAGCGCTTGCGAGCTCTGCTCCGCCATTTACCGTTCACGATTCACTTTCTCAACGCTCGGGTGGTGGAATGGCAGACACGTACGTTTGAGGGGCGTATGCCGAAAGGCATGCGGGTTCAAGTCCCGCCCCGAGCACCAAATCGCGAGGTCAATTTGTTCGTTCGCTAGCCAGCTGTTCGACCTGGCTTTTATCGCTTACAGATTCCGTTCGCTTTTCCAATAAATCACAAACCATCGCGGCAAGGAACGCTTTGCCTCCCAAATTCCAAAGATCCACAAGAAACCATCGGATGGCGTGCTCACGATTTCCAAGATCAGGCATCAGACTCTTAACAACCATGCCCTGAGGCGTGCCCTGCCGAATAGCTGCTACTACTTTTCGAGCGAGCCGAATGCGGACGATCAGATGCAAATGCTCCCGATGTGTCAGAGTGGGCCAGAAGCTGTCCCGGATAAACGCGGCTACGGCCTTTTCTATCGCAGGCTTCGCCAATCCTTGATCAATTCGAAGAAACGCGACGTCTTTCTCATCAGCACCCTGTCCGTGGCCAATGTGCTTGGCGACGCACATATCAAAGTAAACATTCTGCGCGGCTAAACGGTTGTCCCACGCTTCGAGTAGAGGTTCCTCGAATCCTGTTACGTCAGCCGACTGATACCACTGCTGCCACTCTTGAAGCGTGTGCATTGGAGTGAATATCGAGATGTCTAACGAGCCCTTCGCAAAAGCGAAATCATGGGAATTGCGGTTTTATCGAACGGAGCGGCGTAAAGCGAGCAAAAACTCACCGCTTCTCGAACCAGGCCCGCTACAGGTGGATCGGCTTCTCCAAAGACGATGAGTTAGGCGGCAAAACCGCACGCGATTTGCCAACGCGTTGAGCCGCCTTCGTATCGCTACGGCGCGCCAAGGGACAACGCCTTCCAACTAATTAGAACTTCCCGCGTTGTTTCGATTCCGATAATCTCCGCTGCAATATGGATTCGCTTTATCTTGTCGGCCTCGCGGTGCTGGCGCTATTCGCGTTCGTGCTGGCGGTTGTTCTTTTCAATTTTTTTGGTCTCTGGCTTCGGGCTCGGATCGCAAATGCGCCGGTGAGTCTGGGTAAGATGGTTGGAATGCGGCTGCGCAAAGTGCCTGTTGGCTTAATCGTGGACAATCGCATCACGGCAGTGAAAGCGGGTCTGGATGTTCGGAGTGATCCCCTGGAAGCTCATTACCTGGCAGGCGGCGATGTGAGCCATGTTGTCCTCGCCCTAATTGCTGCTGACAAGGCAGGCATTACGCTCGATTTCAACCGTGCCTGCGCCATCGACCTTGCCACAAAAGGAACTGGCAAGACGGTGTTAGAAGCAGTGCGCACGAGTATTAATCCAAAGGTAATTGACGCTCCTAATCCCGCGATGGGTCGCGGAACGATCGACGGTGTCGCACAGGACGGTATCGGTGTGAAAGTGAAGGCGCGTGTCACGGTGCGTTCGCATCTGGATCGGTTCGTCGGTGGCGCGACTGAAGAAACTATCATTGCCCGAGTCGGCGAAGGTATTGTGAGCGCGATTGGTTCAGCCCATTCCTACAAGGAAGTGCTTGAGAATCCCGACCGCATCTCAAAAACAGTGTTGGCCAAAGGTCTCGATAGCAACACCGCGTTTGAAATTCTTTCGATCGATATCGCCGACGTCGACGTCGGCGACAACATTGGCGCGAAATTGCAGACCGAGCAGGCCGAGGCCGACAAGCGCGTTGCGCAAGCGAAAGCCGAAGTGCGCCGGGCCGCCGCTGTCGCTGTCGAGCAGGAAATGCGCGCAAAGACGCAGGAGATGCGAGCTAAAGTCGTGGAAGCCGAATCGCTCGTTCCCCAGGCGATGGCAGACGCATTTCGCTCGGGTAATCTTGGCGTAATGGATTATGTCCGGATGAAAAACGTGCAGGCGGATACATCGATGCGCGAATCAATTGCAGGCGGCGAAAAGCCGCGGAGTGAAGGAACGTGATTCGTTGAAGCGTTGAAACGTCGAAGCGTTCCACAGATTGCCGGCAAATTCCGATTCAACGCTATAACAATTTAACGCTTTAACGAAGATGTAATCAATGATTGCAGCGCATCTCGATAGTCTGCTTTTCCTCTTGCTTGTCGCGGTCGCCGTCTTGTTCCAGTTCCTGGCGAAGGCCGCAGGCAAAACAGGCAAAGATCAGACAAAGCAGACATCGACACCGATTCCAAGAACGCCTACGCCAATTCGACGCGCGCCGACTGAGTCAGACGAAGACCGGATTCGCAAATTATTGGAAGCCCTTGGCCAACCGCCAACCTCAAGACCGCCGCCGCCAGTGGTGCCTCGAACAGATATTCCTCTGCGCCCACTTGCACCGGTACAGCCGCCGAATTCACCTTTTTCGCAACTAAGACGAGAAAGGTCGCGCAAGCGCGAGATAATCCCGAAAGAAATTCCTCCGCCGCGGACTGTCAGGGAAACAAAGAAAATGGTTCCACCCGCCTTCGAAGTTCAGGAAGGACAATTGCCGATTGCGCCGTCGCCGATCTTCAAAGCACCCGCGGAAACTTACGCGGGAGTGACGCCGACAATTGCTAAAGCGGAGGGACCAAGAGCAGACGTCGCCACGTTGCTCGCATCGACGTCCGGTTTGCGCGGCGCAATTATTCTTCGGGAAATTCTCGGGCCACCACGCGGTTTGCGAACGCTCGAATTTATCGGAACTTAGCCCGCGCGGGCTCGGAAGCCCGACTCACAGGCAGGACGCCTGTGTTACAACGCCGGCGTGGCGGAATTGGCAGACGCGCTGGACTCAAAATCCAGTGATCGCAAGATCGTGTGGGTTCGAGCCCCTCCGCCGGCAGATCTCTAACCCTATTTCTTACGAAAGAGAATTAATCAGGTATTGCACGAGCAGACTTTGCATCCGCGCAAAGGCAAGCAACTGCGGCGGGGCGGTGTATTCACCGTTTATTGCTTGTATAGAAGAAAGAGAACCACAATGTTCTCTCGTGAACGGGAAGGCTGGCGACCGGGGTGAAGATGGACCTCGCGAGTTTATAACTACCCGCTGGAGCCTCATCCTTTCTGCCGCCAACGGAAGCAAAGAACAAAAGGCGCGCGACGCGCTGGCCGAGCTTTGCCGGACATATTGGCGGCCCATTTTCTCGTTTGTGCAAACACGCGGCTATTCGATTGAGGATGCGCAGGACCTCACCCAAGATTTTTTTGTGACCATTCTGAAGAAGAACTGGTTGCAGCACGCCGATTGTAACCGCGGACGGTTTCGTTCGCTCTTGCTGAGGTCGCTCCAAAATTTTCTCATTAACGCCGCGGAGAAAACCCATGCCCGCAAACGCGGCGGTGACGTGGAATTTATTTCCTGGGACGATTGGATGGCGGAAGCGCGGTCGCAATTATCCATCCCGGTTCAAGCACTCGACTCCTTGCCGCCGGAGCGCATCTTCGACCTCACTTGGGCAACGGCGGTTGTGGAACACGCGTTTCAACGGCTGCGGGAAGAATGCGAGAGCAAAGGCAAGCTCTGGCTTTTCCAAGCACTAAGCTCCCATCTTGCAGACGAACGCGATGAACTGTCGTATGCTAACCTGGCTGGGAAACTGGGAATGGCAGAAACGGCCGTGAAAAAACAGCTGCACAACATGCGTCAGCGTTACCGCAGTCTGCTGCGCGATGAAGTCTCGCAAACCGTCGAGGATCCTGCCGACGTTGATGATGAGATCCGTTACCTGTGTGCGTTACTCGCAACAGCAACCGAGTAATTGCGATGACAGGTTCAGATCCACGCTCCGATCCGCTTCCGAGCGACGCTAGCAAAGAGCACGCAAAATGCGACAAGTGTGGAGCAACCATGCGACTCGACACCGGAGTTTGCGTGAGCTGCTTGCTGCGCGAGGGATTGGAAACTGGTGGCGAGGTATCGAAGGCGGTTTATGAAACCGTACTCGACGAGTTGGACGCGCGCGACAAGCCCTGGCAGCTCGGAAATTACGAAATTCTCGAGCAGATCGGTTACGGCGGCATGGGCGTGATCTATCGCGCCAGGCAACGACATTCTCGACGCATCGTCGCGGTAAAGCGCGTCCTTAGTTATCGCGCTGATTCACACGGAGCGCTGGAGCGTTTCCGACGAGAAGCACAGGCGGTGGCTAGTTTGGATCATCCGAACATCCTTCCGATTTATGAAGTGAGCGAAAGCGAGGACGGCCTGCCGTTTTTCAGCATGAAGTTCGCGGAGAAGGGAAGCTTACAGGAGAACGCGGCTTCCCTTCGCAACGAACCGCGGAAGTGCGTGCAACTGATGGCAAAGGTCGCGCGTGCTGTCGAATACGCTCACAGCCGCGGGGTTCTCCATCGCGATATCAAACCGGGAAACATTCTGCTCAACGATCGAGGCGAGCCACTGGTCAGCGATTTCGGTTTGGCCAAGCTGCTGGACGGGAATAACGATCTTACAAGGTCGCTGACTACGTTCGGAACAGCAGGTTTTATTGCCCCCGAACAGGCCGACGGCCCAGCTACCGATCTTACTCCAGCTGCCGATGTTTACAGTCTCGGCGCAGTTCTGTTCAACGTGCTTGCCGGACGTCCACCATTCCTGGGTTCCAATCCGGTTTCCGTGATTCGCCAAGCGTCTGAAACGCAGGCGCCCAAACTGCGCTCGCTGGCACCATCGCTCGATCGGGATTTGGAGACGATTTGTGCACGCTGTCTCGAACGTGATCCAAAAGCGCGGTATCCATCTGCCCGCGATCTCGCAGCTGATTTGGAACGCTGGCTAGATGGGCGCCCGATCGTTGCCCGTCCGGTCTCACCTCCAGCGCGAATGTGGCGCTGGTCGCAGCGTAATCCCAAACTGGTTGGAGCAGCGACTGCCGGTCTCCTTTTAGGCGCGGCTGCGGTCTCGTTGTTTCACGCTGAATTTTTCCGAGCGTCGCAGCTTAATCCGCCGGATAAGACTGTTGCAGTTTTGCCCGTCAGCGACGCTAGCGAGACCAAAGATCAGGGATACAAACTCGCCGTTCGACCTTCCGCCCAAGAACAACCCGTCAATGGCACGTACGACTTTTATCTACAGCGACTTTTCACAGATGTAACTCATCCGATAAGCAGTACCGGCATTAGCATGCCCTTACAGAATCCATCTAATCCATTCACAGTTCCGGATTATACATCTTCGGGAGGTTTCGACCAGCGCCGCGCGGACACTCGAGTGACCGCTGCACCTCCAGAGAAGGGAGTCGCTACCACTGTACGTTATCGCGCATTGGAAGCCGGCCCGCGAACGAACAAAATTACGGCAGAGGCGACCGTTGCGCCTGCGGAGACGGGAGTCACTACCAGTGTGCGTGATCGCGCATCGGAAGCCGGTCCGCGAACGAACAAAATTAAAGCGGAGGTGACGCCTGCGCTTCCAAAGACGGGAGTTGCTACCACTGTGCGTTATCGCGCATCGGAGACCGGTCTGCGAACGAACGAAGTTACAGCGGACGGGCCAGCGTCCTTTCAGGGGTTTGTCAAAGACGCAAAAGGCGAACCGATTAAGGGCGCAGGCGTTCGGATCGAATCGCGAGACGGCAAACAGTTGTTCAGCACAGCTACGACCGATCCAAAGGGCCGCTATATTTCACAGGGGCTGCAACCGGGCGTGTACCGGATAACATTGCTTGTGAATGGCACGGTTAAGGCGTCGATCTCGAACACTCGGACCAAGGTGCATCAACCGACTCAGCTGAATTTCGATTTCAAGCCAACATCCCAAGCAGCTAGCATTACAAAAGGCGGAAAGCACATGGTATGGGTGACAGCTCGCACCGGGAGCCACATCGGCGGTAATTGGGTCGAAGTCGACGACGAGGGAAACCCGCATTTCGATTCCAACATTCAGACATACAACGTTGGTCATTGATGATGTTGAAACGACTACGATGAAGCAACGGCCAATATTAAGGACCGCATCTGGTATGTGGTCGCTCAAGAAACGTTTCTGAGCCCGCTGCGGTATTCCCCGAGCCGTTGCCGCTGTAAGCGATCTTTGCCACCGAAGTTGCGTGCCATTCTTTTTCGGAGTGAAAGTTTTGAGAGGGAACGGCGAATGAGCCAAGGGCGGCAAGAATAGATGGGTTAAAGCGAACTTTTCTAACTTCGGCATGCTCAGCCGTTTTCGTTAACAACAAATTATTTGGGAACTTCGCCTTCTGTTTCCTGTAGGAAATAAGGGATATTATGTTTACTAAATCATTATACATCGGTTTCGTTGGGTTTGTTCTTTCTGTTGCTACTGCCTGGGCTGGACCCTCGGCAATTCAAGGCGTCGTAAAGGATGCAAAAGGGCAAGCGATAAAGGGTGCAGATGTTCGAATTGAGTCGAAAGATGGCAGCAAGTTGTTTAAGGTCGTTAAGACAGATCAAAATGGTCGCTACACGGCAGATGGTCTGCCGCCGGGCGTTTTTCGGACCACGTTGGTAGTGAATGGCGCGGTTAAGGCTTCGATCACCAATACGAAGACGAAGGCCGATCAGCCGACACAACTCAATTTTGACTTGAAACCTGTGGCTGCGTCTAAGGCAAGCGCAGCCGTAAAAAAGGGAAAGCACATGGTCTGGATGCCCCCGACCACAGGTACTCATACTGGTGGCCGCTGGATTGAAGTTGACGACAACGCCAGCGCCGAGCCGGGCGCTTTGAACGTCCAGAAGGCAAACGCCGAACAGCTGCAGCGGCAAGCCCGGGACCATCCGTAAGCAGAATTGCGTCGCGGGTGCGTTCGTTCTTCGCGTTTGCGTTTGCCCCGCTGTACCACAGGCGACCGAATGGCAGCGCATCGGAAATCAAGATCGAAGCCGCGTTTGTTATCTCCCAACTTCTTGCAGTAACAGAGCTGATCCACCGCCTGCTCGTTGAAACCCAAATCGTAGTTTCAACCGGGGGCTTGCGTATTTGCAGGGGAGAATAATCCCCGCACCGATTCGCGCGAAAGCACAACGATCGTGAACAGGCCGAGAATTGTTCCGAACGGAACGAAGAGACATTCGATGCAAGCCATTACGAGGACGAAGGAGTAGCGTTTGCGGAGCGCGAGAGATCGGCCCGCAACTAAAATACAAATTGCCATTGCTATTCCGATTAGGAACAACAGCGAGCCGAGCACAGCAAAAATCCAGCCAAGAAATTCAGGCGGCAAGTCCTCGCCTGGTTTCGCTGTACCGTGCCGCGCGGCAAATATAAAGATGGCGCCGACCGTTGTATAAAGTAGTGGGAAAAAAGAGAAGAGCGCGGCAAGGCCGGCAACAACGTAATGAAATATCGCGAGCAGCTGTAGATGTTCTTCGTTTCGATTCATTCCTGAAGCGATCGGGGACGGCTATTTGTCCTCACGAGGTAATGTAGCCCTCTTCGCCATGCTGATTGATATCGAGACCTTGGCGCTCGATTTCCGGGGCGATGCGCAAACCAATTAAACCCCTGACAATGGCGCCGATAATTGCACTGCCCACCACCGCGAACACAATCGTGATCCCGATTGCTTTTAATTGTTCCAGCCACAGGGTGTGCCCCACAATCCTTGCAAGACCATTTCGCGTCGCAGGATTGGGCGATCCGGCGACGCTTAATAAAAGATTTGGATTCACACTGGCTGTCGCGAGAACGCCTGTGAGGAACGCGCCCAGCGTTCCGCCCACTGCGTGGATGCCAAAGGTATCAAGCGCATCGTCATAGCCCAGCCACGATTTCAATTTCGTACAGGCAAAAAATGGGACGATTCCCGCGGCAATTCCGATAATTACTGCCCCACTCGGTGCGACATATCCGCACGCCGGTGTGATTACGACCAGTCCGCCGACCGCACCGGAACAGAATCCAAGCACACTAGGTTTGCCGCGCAGCGCGTACTCGAGCATTGCCCAGGTGAATGAAGCCACCGCGGTAGCAAGAGTCGTGCTCATGAACGCGTTCGCAGCGATTCCATCCGGCGCGAGAGCGCTTCCGGCGTTGAAGCCGTACCAGCCCACCCACAGCAAACCCGTTCCCACCATGCAAAGCACCATGCTGTGCGGCGCCATGATTTCTTTTCTAAATCCGAGCCGGTGCCCGAGAAGAATGCACAAGACCAGCGCCGACCACCCGGAGGTCATGTGGACAACCGTTCCACCAGCAAAATCGATCGCAGTGATCTTCGCGGCAGGGTTCCAAACTCCGTTCATCCAGCCATCGATTCCCCAGACCATGTGCGCGATTGGAAAATAGACGGCAAACATCCAGACTCCGACAAAAACAAGCACAGCCGCGAATTTCATCCGCTCCGCAACCGCGCCGATGATTAATGCCGGGGTGATGATTGCAAACATCAGTTGGTACATCGCGAAGACATTCTGCGACACCCAGTACGAATAGTCACCGTTAGGTCGTCCATCTACTCCGCGCAGAAAAGCAAACGTCAATCCCCCGATGAAGGGTGAGCCGCGGGAAAAAACGAGGGAATACCCCACCAGCCACCAGAGGATCGTCACCAAGCCGGCGATGCCGAGACACTGCGCCAACACAGAAAGAACATTCTTCGCGCGGACGAGACCACCGTAAAACAGCGCGAGTCCTGGCAGCGTCATGAAAAGCACCAGCGCCGCGCAGGTCATCATCCAAGCATTGCTCGCAGGGCCGGGACCCGAGATGTTTGATACTACCGGCGCCTTCGCCGAATCAGCGCCGCGCGCAGAATTATTCACGTAGGCTTCCAAGTCGGCAACGCGCTGCTCCAGAGACGGCGAAGCAGCGGGCGACGACGTTTGCGCGTCCAGCGGAGAAGAGAATGCAATGACCGCTGTAAGCAAAAAGAGCCGCATCATTACGCGCTTTCGTTATAGGCGGGCTGATTTGTTGCGGCAAGAAAAATGGCGACGGTCGAGCAGCAGGAACCATAAGCCAGGCGACAAAGCCGCATCTATTTGCCAACGCGTTGAGGACAACGCGTTCGACCTATCAACGGTGGATCCGCTTCTCCAAAAAATGCCAGTCCGGCTCGGACCGATGGCGAAAGAGGTCCGCCGAAGGCGCAAGACTAATATTCGCAAATTGCGTCTACTTCACAGCAAGGAAAACTCCGCCGAGCGGCTGGCCAGGCCAGGTTAAGGCGCTCGACGGAGTTGCTCCTCAGCCCCAAAATCGCCAACGTTTAGCTTGCTTGCTTCAAGCTTGCTTTGTTGAAGTCATTAACTTCGCGTGAAACCACGCACCATTGAATGCACAGCGGCGCACAAACTGTGTCAGTCGATTGCGCTGCGTCTTCATCCTCGTCGGAATCGTCCTCATTCTCTTCGTCGGCATCTGCTCCAGGCGCGACCACGGGTAAATCATTTTGTTGCAATTTTTCATAACGCTCACGAACATCCGCGGGCATTTTATCCCGATCCTCTTTCGTATCGACCGGTCCGCTAAAAAGCAGTTTTCCCTGCGGATCTTTCGCAGTCAGTAATTTTTTGCCATCCACGTTTTCCACCTTCATCTCGCCTTTATCATCGGAGAAAACGATTTGCGCGTTGCCGAGGTCGATCCTCGTGGCTTTGAGCGCGCCATGATCTTGACTTAGAATGCGAATTTCGCGCGCGGCACGGCGGGCGTCTTCCCGCGCGCGTCTCGCCGCCTCGTGCGCTTTCGTCACTGCTCCACGGATCATGCCGCGTTGTGCACCGAGTTGCTCCTGCAACTGTTCTTTCAAACCTTGCATCTGTCCGCCGAAATCACCTGTGTCATCGAAATCCCAGTGCCCTTCGTGTTTGTCCCCAGGCGTCCAGGAATGACGCTGCGGTCTTTCCTTTTTTGTGAGCTTGACGGTCACCTTCTGCTCCTGGCCCTTGCGCAAAATCGTGAGCGTCACGTCCGCGCCGTCAGAAAAGGTCTGCAGGAGCTTTCGTAATTGACTCGGTTCGATCAGAATCTGGTCGTTCAGCATTTTGAGAATATCATTCTGTTGAATGCCCGCAGCCGCGGCAGGGCCATCGGGCACAACGTACTCGACGACTAACCCAAGTCCCTTGGACAGGCCGAGCTGTTCGCTTACCACAGTTGGCACCTGTGATGTTTCCACGCCGAGAAATATCGCCGGAACTTTGGGCGCTTTTTCATGGCCGCCCGGCGGTGGGCTATGCGGTTGACCAGGCGCGGGCGGTTGTGGCGGCGCGGGCGGTGTCTGCGCAAATCCCGCAATCGGCAGGAAGACGAGACATGCGATGATAGCAATGAGTTTTATTTTCATGGTTTTTGTTTGGTTAATCATTGGCCGGAAACCGGAATGAGGACGACTTCCTCGCTGGGGTAAGAGACGCGAAGCGATGCGCCAGTGGAGGGGTTACGCCATTGCCAGGTCTGTTGCGTTTGATAACGAAGACGCCTCAACGGTTGCCTCGAGCCGGCAGCAAACTGCAAGCCCTCGTTGCGAGTGTTATAGACGACCTGCGTCGCGCCGGCAGGAACGAATTTGTTTGAGGACATCGATCCATCGACACCGCTTCCACCCGAGAACGCAGGCAGGACCGGTCTTGTTTCGGACGCAGGTGCAACTTGTGCGATTTCCTTGTCTTCGTTTCGCGTTTGATCGGTGCTGATCCGCGCGAGCAACAGAACGACCGCCGCAGTTGCGGCCGCCAGGCCGATACCAAACCTGTAGGGCGTTTCTGTGAAACGCCGCCAACTCCATCTGGCACTTGACGCGACTGACGTCTTGCCAGCTTCAAGCATCGATTCCTCGATGCGCTCAAAAAGTACGGGCGAAGGCCGCGCTGGCCGTAACGCTCTCAACTCATTCTCAAGCTCCGGGAAATCGTTCATTGGGGTTGTAAGCTTTTCTTCAGGTTAGCCAGAGCGTATCGATACCGCGACGCCGCAGTATTTTGAGAAATGCCGAGTGCACCGGCGATCTCGCTGAAGGTCAGTTCGTTCCAGATTTTCAAGACGAGCACCTCGCGTTGGTCGTGTGGCAAGCAGCTGACTGCCGCGGCGAGCGCCGATTTCGCCTCATCTTCCCATTCAAACTGCGGCTCGACGGTTGAATCGGCGTCGGCAAAAACAGTGGCCTCGCGTCGGGCGCGGCGTTTGTCGCGACGAATAAAGTCGAGAGCGATCGAACGCACAGTTGCATAAAGCAGCGCGCGGTTATTGATCCTGTGGTTTCGCCGCCAAAACTTGACGAAAGCCTCCTGGACAATGTCTTCGGCGTCAGCTGCCGATCGTGTCCATTGCCGGGCAAAAAGCAGCAGACCCGGACCGATTTCTGAAAAGCAACTCTTCCAATTCTCATGGCTTGCGATGTTGTCCATGACCTTTTCACGGTCTTTATTTCCAAGACGCCGCCAACCAATGAATTTGTCTATGCGATCGAAATTTTTCCCGTTCATCGCATTGCTAGCCGTCGCAGGAGCACACGCAGAAGACGTCGATCTTGAAAAAGTCGTCGGTTCACTCATCGCTGCGGAAAAGGCTTACGCCAAACTAGCCGCCGAAAAAGGATTTCGCGAAGCGTCCATCTGGGTGTTCGCCGACGATGCGGTAATCTTCGCTCCCGGCGCAGTCAACGGGAAAAGTTTTGGCGGGAAGCGAAGAACGAACAGTAACGCGCTTCTGTCATTCCGAGCGTAGTCGAGGAATCTCTAACTCTTGTCTTTTGACGATGAGCGATGTCTCGACTTCGCTCGACATGACAAATCACCTTTTCGGCAGCGCTCGCAAAATCAAATCCCCCAGCCAATCAGGATTCGCGACACCGTCGCGGTACGCTCGGAGCGATTCCACGGAAGAGTTCACGCGCAGATTGCTGTAAGATCCATCGGCGTTCTGCCAGCGCTCATGCCAGTAAACCGCCGCCTTGATGCGCGGATAACGCGTGCGAAACAGCGTAAGTCCCTGCGCAATCCACTTGGCTTTGCCAAGCCCGCCGCCTTCTGCAGAGTGCGGGAACTCGCCGGTCGCCCATTCGGCAATCATGATCGGTTTGTGTGGATCGAGCCTGCTCATCTCCTCGTACGGCCAGTTGACGAGGGAAGGAATGTCCGGATTTGGTTCGTCCTTGTATTGCTGACCGTAAACGCTCAGGCCAAGCCAATCGACGTAATCGGACCCCGGATAGTAAGCAGGCGCGCAATTCCAGGTTTCGTACGGATACGGATAATTGTTCGTGTGAAACATCCATTTGATATTTGAAGCGCCGCGTGCCCGGACGCGATCCACCACGTAGCGATAGGCTTTTCGGAACGTTTCCGGGCCTTTCCAGTTGTTCACCTCTTTGTCCCATTGAGCGCCGCCGTAGTAGGCTCCCGACCAGGGGAACCAGGTGCCATTCATTTCGACGCCGAAAACCACAATCATCGGATGACCAAAATTCCGTGCGGCGTCGCCCCACTTGTCGATGTACGCGTCCCACTTGCCAGAAATAATCTCGGTCAAACTAAACTTGTCTGGTCCATGATCCTCCTCATAGGGCCTGTCCCACGGCGACCAAAACACAAGCGGCAGCGAACCGTGCCGCCAGATGACATTGAGATTGTCCACGGGAAAATTTTGTTCTCCCCAGTAACTGGACGACGCAATGATGGCCTGATGCTTGCCGACCATCTGCTCAAAATCCTCGATTGTCTCCAGAGTGACGTCGTCCTCCGCGTCGCCAAAATCCATGAACGCGCCGGTGTATGCACCATGTTCAGGAATCACCACCTCGGTCGGACCATTCGGATCGACGTGCTGGACGGCTACGCCTCGGCGGCAGCCGAGCAGCGCGAAGCTCGCTGCAATGGCTGCAGCGATCACGACAAAGACTGCATGGCTGCGCATTTGGTTTCGCACGGTCCGTACAAAAAATGGTGTGTCCAGAATCGAAGCGGCTTCGAAGGCAATAACTGTAGAGGCAGCCGTGCCGGCTGCAATCGTCGTGGGGTTTTGCGGGCGGCACGCCTGCCACTACAGCTGCTCGACCAGGGTGTGTCGATTGAATCTGGGCAATTTTCCTTGCTGGAAAACTATATTTAACAGCAGAATGCCGGTGATCGAAGCAACGGATGCAGATAAAACCTCTCAGCTTTCTGATCTTGTCATTCATCTCAGTCGCGCAAGCTGACGATTTTAAAACAGTTAGTGGAAAGGAATATAAGGACGCCACAGTGAGCCGGGTTGAACCGGACGGCATCGTGGTAACCAATAAGGCAGGCATCTCCAAAGTTTATTTCACCGAACTTCCTAAGGACGTTCAGGAGCGCTTCGGCTATGATCCCCAAAAAGCCGCCGATTACTCGGCGCAGCAAAGTGCCGGGTTCGACCGGATCCGAAAGCAGCAATCAGAAGCCTCGCGGCGGGAAGCGGAAGCGACCCAAAAGGCAAATCAATATCGAGCAGAACTACAAACTCGACAGAACGAGCTTCGCGCGCTTCAAGTCCGCTACGACGACCTGCAGAGGCAAGAAGACGACTTGCTTCTCCGGATCGGTGAGGCGAAGAAACCGGGGCCAGCGTACTTCGGAGGTAAGAACAACAAGACTGTTCGCCACTCTCCGAATCCACAAGCATCGCAGTTGTCGCTTTTCCAGAGTCACTTGAAGGACGTTCGCCACGAGAAAGAACAGGTCAGGAAGCAATTGGAGAAAGCGCAACGGTAGCAGTCAAAAAGCGACGCGAGGACGCATCGCACTCCTAAAGCACGTCGTGCGAAATTCATCCAGCGATCAATCTCGTTTTGCGAAAGCTTTTGGAGTGCGATGCGTCTTCGCATCGCTTTCGTCTGCCGCGATAGGGGTTGTCCAACTGTTATCACAAGAAGAGGCGCGTGCCGACGAGAAGCCTTTTGCGGTCTCTGCCGTCGTTGTTGCGGATCACCCAGTAAATCAGTGTGTGCCAACCAAGGCGTTAGGCGCCGGCGTTGATGGTCACGAGCGGGACGAATGTGCTCGGATGTTTACGGACAAGAACATCGCCGAGATGCGATCAGCCGGATTGGGACCATTGACGTATCGACTGCGGACTGAATTGGCCGGCGAAGTCTGGCATTGGAACCCGCGAGGCACGTGGAGCAATCCCGTTTATCAGTGCGGATACTGGATCTCGGACGATTCACTCGCAGAGCCGATTAATCTCTCCTACGGCTACCGTTTGCCGCGACGAGGAAACACGATCGACCAGGCTAACGATGACGGTTACTCACGCATCACCGACGGCAACGGAGAATCGTTTTGGAAAAGCAATCCGTATCTCGATTCCCACTTCACAGGCGAAGCCGATGATGCGCATCCGCAGTGGGTGGTAATCGATCTGGGCGCAGCCAGACCGGTGAACGCCATTCGGATACACTGGGGTGCGCCGTACGCCCAGCAATACAGAGTGGAGTACTGGAGCGGAGAGGATCCGATGCACTTGCACGCCGATCGGAAAGATGAGTGGTGTTCTTTTCCAAACGGCGCACTAAACCGCGAATCGGGCGGCGACGAATCTGTTCGGTTGTGTGCGAAAGCACTTCCGGTTCGCTTCGTCCGCGTCGTAATGAGCCGGAGTTCGCAGGCAAGTGCACAAATGTCGGATGACATTCGCGATCGACTCGGATTTGCCATTCGCGAGATTGAGCTCGGGAGTATCGATAGCCGCAATCGTTTCCACGATTACATCCGTCATGCGCCTGATCGGTATCGGCAGACACTAATTTATGTATCATCGACCGATCCGTGGCACCGGGCCGAGGACATTGATTACAAAATCGAGCAACCGGGACTCGATTTCATCTTGCGCAGCGCGCTGACGAACGGCTTGCCTGTCCTCGTGCCCATCGGCGTTTTGTACGACACGCCGGAAAATGCAACGGCTGAGATCAGCTATCTGAGGCAATATCCTCTCGAAGGAATCGAGCTCGGCGAAGAACCCGACGGTCAATGGGCGCCGCCGGAGGATTATGCCGCGCTTTACACCGGAGTTGCTCGCAGGCTCGCTGCGCTGAATCCGCGTTTGAAACTCGGAGGACCAAGCCTGCAAAACTTCGAGGGCCAACTTCTCACATGGCCTGACGCATCGGGCAATCGTTCCTGGATGAACCGGTTTCTAAATTACATCCGCGCTGCGGGATGCCCGTTCGATTTTTTCTCCTTTGAGTTCTATCCGTTCGACAACATCTGCGCCGACGCGGCACCCCAGCTCTTGCAAACCCCAAAGCGCCTGGGCGCCATGATGACCAGCTTACGAGCCGATGGCGTTCCTACGGCAATTCCATGGCTAATGACAGAATACGGCTATTCGGTTTTTGCGGGACGCAACGAGGTGGACACCGAAGGCGCGCTCTTCAATGCAGACACAGTGGGAACATTTCTAACACTCGGCGGCTCCAAGCCATACCTATACGGATACGAGCCAAATTATCTCCAGGACGAGCTCAAATGTTCCTGGGGCAACCTAATGATGCTCCAGATAAAGCCGAACAGTGATCAACTAAATCGGTTGTCCGGTTACCATGCCGCCCAACTCATCACAAAAGAATGGATGCAGCCAATCGATGAGCCACACGAAATATTTCCCGTAAGCGTCAAGCAAGCCAACGCGAGTTCATTATCTGCTGTCAGCGTTTATGCAGTACGACGGCCAGATAAACAATGGTCGCTCCTTGCGATTAACAAACATACCAACCGCACAGCACGACTTAGCGTGCAGTTTGACTTCTCCGGGGCGCGACCGCAGATAAGCTTCGCCCGCAGCGTGGATGTAATCCAGTTCTCCCGTGATCAGTACGCATGGCACGATGACGGTCCAAACGGCTATCCCATTCGAAACCTACCGCCAGCGCACTTCACGCAAGAAGCATCTTCATTCTACGACCTGCCGCCGTATTCACTTACGATCTTGCGAGGAAAACTTCCAGAATGATGCGTAGCAGCGGGCCTTCTCGCAAAAGCAGCGTGTCGCGGCAGGCACGCTGAATCGAGCCGGCGGGAAGCGTTGCGACTTAGATGGGAAAGCCGAACGCCGAAAGAGCGGGAGTGAATGAGTCAACTTATATCGCAAAGGCGCCAGCTTGCTCGCGAATCCTTTCGGAGTCGGCTTCATCGATTGGTTAGGCGTTGCTGTGTTCATGCATCAGTTGCCAGCAGACTGCTTCAAGTATTCGCTCAGGACTTCGATTCGCTGGTTGATTAACTTGAGCTGTGCGTTCGCAAAATCCACCCGCATACTGCTGCCACCAACCGCGCCGCCGACGCGCGCGATCAACATGGCTTCATCGTCACGCCACTTGATCCATGAGCGTTCAGCTTCTTTCAAAGCCTTCTGCCCATCCGCATCCAGTTTGCCCATCAGACGTTTATAGACTGCGTCGAGGCGTGTATTGGCCTGGTCCACCGCGGCGTTTTCCTCTGTTCCCGGTGGCTTGAAGTCAGGATCCTGGCCATAATTAGAGATAAAAGGTATGACCGTAATTACAAAAGCAGTAAAAGCGGCAAACAATGGAACTATTTTCATTCTTAGGTTGGGTTTGTTCGTTTCAATGCTGGCTGTCGCAATTCCTAACGAGACAGAGATAACGGGGCCAGCCTGCTCGCGAACTTTTTCGGAGTTGGCTGAATCGTCATTAATTGCGGTTTGGTTGGAACAGCGAAGTCTAGCAAAGCGAACTGCTACAAAT
>Ga0307471_100000174_pt1 | contig 32036 bp, 34 predicted proteins | sample atmos_gasesAM3C__2_FD_204566 | JGI IMG/M metagenome (GOLD analysis project Ga0307471, IMG submission 204566) | Hardwood forest soil microbial communities from Morgan-Monroe State Forest, Indiana, United States - atmos_gasesAM3C_515 | ecosystem: Environmental > Terrestrial > Soil > Temperate... | reverse complement strand
GCGTCGATTCTCGCTGCGAATCAAGGTGCCAGCCACTCGCCCCACCCCACTTAGTGGAATTACTGGGACCCTTGCGACCTGCACGACCGTAAATCGGCCGATGTCGAATGTCAAGCACCTGTCACTTAACGAGTGATGCGGCCTCGTTCGGGCGGTTTTAGAGGCTTGTCGTCAGTGCCATCTGAACCGCGAGGAATCGGGCCAACGTCTGTCTATTCGGCGTGCGGTACGCGGGCGGGCGCCCAGTGCGGTCGACCCTTTGGATCGCTTCAATCGCCTCACCATCGAGGTTTGTCAGCAGCAATTCGACGGCTGACGACTTTTGGCCTGCTCGATCGACGAGGTCATACAATCCGGGACTCCACAGCGAACTTCGTCGGGCTTGCGCTTAAGATTTCGGAGACTCGTCTTCGGACGACGACCCTGCCACCTATGGCAAGGCGCTCGAGGAACCGGCCGAACGAAATGGTGGCGTTTCGGCTGAGACATCAGTAATCAACGCCTTCCCGAATTAGCCTTTGGTATCTGCCACTTATCGATCCCACGAGATACCAACGGCTTGAATTCGGGGAGTGGTACCGCTGTACACCAGACCCCGGCACTGATCGACTACATTCGGTCTTCATTGATGTCCCAGCCACCGTCGGCCAGTTCCTCTCGAACTTGGTCAAATTCACCTACCGCAGCCAGCGTTGAAAGCACGAAATTAACGCACCTGGCCCGTCGACGTCGGAACTGGGGCTCGGTGACACTCGTTGGCGTTCTCCAGCTTCTTCCGTCCCAATCGACGTGCATTCCGCGCTGCTTGTCTCTATCGGCCGTCACTGCCCAACTCAAAGGAAAGGCGCCAGCGTGCCGCGCGAATAGGCGGGCCAGCGATTTGCGGTCGATAGATTTTCCCGGATGATCGATTTGCCATAGGGCGATGGCTGTTCGCAACGACCGCGGCATTGAGTCGTGAACTGCTATGCCATGCCTCACAGGATGGGTGTAGAGCAAACCTCGAAGCTCGGCTTCACGCATCACCTTCTTGAGCGCCGGCCAGAGGTAAAACACTCTGGCCTTAACAGCCTCTTCTACCGCGAGGACAAGGTGAGCCGAGGCTGGGCCCAGGTAGCCAGCCTCCCGAAGCGCCTCAGCGCACTCTATATGCGCCCAAGCGTTCGCCGCAGACAGGCTGACGCCTTTCGCTGCTTGTTGCGGGCTTGGTAACGGCTTGCGGTATCCGATGCCAACGAATCTACGTCCGGGTGGGCGCAATAGTGGTGCCTTATCGTTAGCAACGCAATCGACTAGCCCTTAGTCTTGCCGCGGCGCCCCTTTCGCTTTGATCTGCTTGTGTATCGAATTCGGATCGATTGCGTTGTCAGTTTGGGTGCTGTCCGCGCGCTTCGATCCTCCCACGTCGCCATATACCCATCCTCATATTCCAAACTGACCCGAAACAATCTGGCGTTATGTGGATGGCGCAGCTGAACCAGATTGAGCACGGATTGGACTGTGCCGCGACCGCGGTGCAAACGCCGGAAGGTGCCTTCAGCCAAGCTCTGGATGACTGAGTCGGCCAATCCAGGCCACAACTGCTGGATAAGCCAGAGCACCGTTGGGGTGGCAACCTCAATTGCGACCGTAAGGCTCCCTCGCTCCAGACGCGCGACGATTAGTCGCTGTTCTAGCTCTGGCCGGATCGCCGCGAGAAATTCTCTGTCAAACGGAAGGTCTGAACCACTCTGCCTTGCGGCAAGCTGCAGTGCCGACTCAACCGCACCTGCGGCTACCCTTCTGGCGACGTCTGTACCGTCGTCGTCGGAAATGTCGCCGTCGGTGTCGATCGCGATTGACAAGATGGCGCGTTCTATATGGTCGGCATCCATGCTCGAGACGTCCTATTGAGATGACATCGCTAGGTCATGGGAGTCAGCGTTGCCGGATTATCGACGGTCGACTGTTGTGCACGCTCTGCGCGGACATCTTCATCTGTCCGAAGCACACGATTGCTTATCAATGCCACTTTAGGTCACTCGGTATGCAGGTCGGGCACCTTCCAGATAGTGCCAGATGATTCGGATGACGTCCGGGCTAAGACAATAGTTCCGGCCGGCGCCAGGCTCCGGGCGGGACCCCGAGCGAACTCCACCTCACCTCGCTCGAGCAGAGTCTCCTCTATCTCTTAGCAGCTACGCAGGCCGCCTGGTGACTCGCGAACAGATCCTGGACAACTTGTGGGGGGGGGGGGTCGTACGCGGCAGGCAGCAATCTGGTTGATCGGCACGTACGCAACCTCCGGACCAAACTGCAGGACAACTAGCGGCAGCCGCGTTTTATCGTCACTGTCCCGGGGCAGGGATACCGTTTCATTCAAGCGCCCCTTGAGGGCCCAAACGATTTGACGAGAGGTTGACGAGGGGCGAACTACCCACCCGGATCTCTCGATCTCTCGGTCGATCTGAATCGATTCCGACAGCGGGGCTTCAGTCACGGCCCAAAGGCTATACCGCCTGAGTCGGTCCTTCAAGATCCAGTGAACGTTCATGCAAACGTCTCTCAGGGCCCTGAAACCAATGCGCCCCAAGGAGAGAGTTGGCCCCGTCTGGTGTATGGACCGCGCTCTAAGGTTCCGGGGCGCCGATGCAGCAAGACCACCTGTAAGCTGCGCGTCGGTGGGGATGCATGTCCCCGATCTGGTAGAGAGGCCCGCGGCTTAGGAAGGAGCGGCATTTTTCCATGCGCAAAGGTTGGCGGGCATTAGCCATTGGTGGTTCGGCAATCGTTCTAATTGCGGCGGGATGGTTCGCTGGCACAGTCTTGCCGAAGGTCACTGGTCCGAGCGTTGGAGAGTCACAGCTGGCGCCGGCTCCGACCGCGACTCCCTCAACCTTGTATCTGACCGCCTCAACAGCCAGTCCAACTCCAAGTTCGCCAACGGTGCTGGCACCGCCGCACTTCGCAGTGGTCAGTACGGACTGGCGCAATTGCGATCATGCAGGGCAACAGTCATTGCTTGCGCCATATTGCGTCGCGCATGGCATTTTCGAGAATGTAGGCGGCTCCGCTGGGAGCGTCGCCGTTATTTTCATCATCGCAGGAGTTGCTGAGTGCAGCACGGTGGTTGCCATCACACCGCCCGGCAGCGTCGGAGAGGCAGGCTGCGACCTCGGGATCGCTGGTCTTAACTGGTACAACGTCCATGCCGACGTGAATGTCGGTCCGCCCGTGACCGTGCGCAACCCGTAGGCTCCAGCACGGACGTCGCCGGATTGAGCAGGGACCTATTGATATCGGGGTCTCTATCGCATGCATGGTCGATCGGGCGGAGTGGCCACGAGTTAGTTAAGGACGCGCGCGCGTGATACCAGACTCGAAGGCTGACCAGTTCTCGCCGATTTCAAATTTCCCTACCGAAGGGGCTGGCATGGCCAAAGTGCTAATGGGCATGCTGAAGACGCCGGCCCACTTCTTGTCTTTTAACCGATCACTCTCGCCGCGGACGTTGATAGTGGTCGAGTAGACGGCAGGCGGTCGATGATTTCGGCGGTCGCCACCTTGTCAATAGCGCCCTCACGCGGAGTAGGCCTTCTTCGAAGGCACTATGATGCTGCGCTTGGGGTAGCGCCTGGAAACGACCTGGGACAGCTGGTAGCGACCTCGTCTGTGCGCTTCAGACTTGCGACGCAAACCAGCTTGGTCTATGGTCTCGCGCAAGAGACGGAGCAGTCGAGGTTTAGAGTGGCTTACACGGCGGGCGTATTGGCACTTGTCTTTGATTTCGACGATACCTTGGTGCCCGATTCGACCACCAAACTCCTACAGCGCGCGGGCATAGATACAGATCGGTTCTGGCGTAAAGATGCTCAAGAACTAGTCGCCGCCGGTTATGACCAGCCATTCGCGTACTTGAAGTTAATCCTGGATATGGTTGGACCAGACAAGCCGCTCGGAGGGCTTACTGTTGAGGGCCTTCGAGACTTTGGCAGCGAACTAGACGGGGACTTTTATCCCGGACTTCCAGATGTCATCGATGAGCTTCGAAGGATAGTTGATGAGTATCGCGATGTCTCGATCGAGTTCTACATAATTTCAGGTGGCATAGAAGCTGTCATCGAAGGTAGCGCGATTGTGCGAGAAAAGTTCGATGGCTGGTACGGCTGCCTCCTGGCGGGCGACGAACAGACGGGCGTGCTCCGATACATCCGCCGGTGCATCACCTTCACAGAGAAGACTCGCTACCTCTTTGAAATCAATAAGGGCATCCGGAAGGAGGATTCCTCCTCGAATCCATACCTCGTGAACAAAGAGATGGCGCAGCAGGATCGGCGCATCCCGTTCAAGAACATCATCTATGTCGGCGATGGTCTTACCGACATCCCGTGCTTCTCGCTCGTCAAGAGCATGGGTGGCGTCGCATTCGGCGTTTTCCAGCCTGGCGAGGAATCCTCAGCAAAGAAAGCTTTCCTCGAATTCCTGCAACCCGGACGTGTTGTTAGCGTTCACGCGCCTAGATACCGGAAGGAAGACGAACTCGGAGCTCTGTTGAGGGCAGCCGTTGCTACTCGGTGCAGCCAGATTCAGCTCGAGCGAAAAGGGGCATAGCCAGACGCTGTGCCTAGTCCCCTACTCCGATTTCCGTTCGATTGAGCGGATGGCGTCGGGCCTACGACGAGAATCGTGATTCGATGAACGCGCGGCGGCGCCGGGAATATTCAAGGCGTGCCCGTGAAGCTGCTCAGTCAGCTTATTGAGTTGTGCGGGCGTCAACTCCGCTTGATCCCGCCGACTTTCGTTATTGGTAGGCATTAGGCAAATCTCCGTGCTGGAACTAGCGGGCTGGGCAAGCATACCCGTCGAACAGACGTTCGTCAAGCCACTTTGTTCAGACAGTAGGGAACTTGCCGGATTGCGTCCTTTGACCCGGAGGATGCTCAGACGAAAGAACTGGCGACGTGAATAGCGGCGTAGTTGGCTTCCGGCCGGTCAGTAGCCGAGTAGCAGGACGCCGTCGAATGGGAGCGCCAAACGTCCACTCGCGTATACAGCATCCAAAACCTCACGTCCCTCTCGATCGCTCGCGACATCTACATCGCGGCCTGCCGATTTGTGTTTGTAGCTGAGCATCAGCCCAAGAACTAGGTATCGAATGTCAACAAGAAGCGATGCTCGGATTAGGTCTCTGTATAGAGCGTTGCCGCGGGCACCGCGGCCAGCTTCGATCTCAACAACGATTCCAAGCCCGTCATGAACTGCGTCGACTTCCCATGCCACCCGCTCGCGTCCTTGATCGTCGAACAGGACGGGAAGGTGGATGCGCTGATTCTTGAGCTTGCCGGCCTCCACTCGATAGCCAAGCGCCTCGAGTCCCGGCCTAAGCCGTGACAACACGCGGTCACTTGTTAGCCCGTTGACCGAAATCGACCCAATTGTGGGCTGGGCACTCCGTACGACGCTGATGAATTCGCCCACCCACGTTGGTGGCCGAGTTCGGACTGGATAGTAGACCCATTCTGGGTACTCAGCCATCGGTCGATAATAGGTTCAGACACGCGATAACGCAGAGAGTGGACAATCGACCCGGTCCTATCGAGCCAACCCAGCAGATTCCTGAGTGGAGGAAACTTCACCCCGCGCACAATGACCACGCGAGCCGGCGTTCCGATAACGAAGGCGTCGGTGATGAATTGGATTCGGGGACTCGTGTTGCGATCATTCGATGATCCTGGGAGGTAGTTACCGACAGCCCTCTTGCTGCAGCGGTTTGCCGTCGCGTGCACTAAGCGTGAGCGACGATCGCCCGAAGCAAGCTCACAGACCGTGAGAGCCTTGCTATCGAAACTAACGACACCACCAGCAGGCATTCGAACGCTCGAACATTCGGATGCGAGTCAGTATCGACCAGGAGGCATCCAACAGACAGCACCGTCGCAGCCCCCAAATACCTGATCGCTGAAAAGAATGACCTCCATAGAGCGATGTATGACTGACTCGCACGGATAGCATCGAACCGCGGAGACTGGACAGCGGTGATCACGATGGAAATCGACGTAATTAGGAAGCCCAGCAGGGCTCCGTAGATGGCGGCAACTGCTGTGTAAAGCAGGCCTCTCTCCTGGCTCAGGTAAGACAAGACCTGTCCCTGGCCGCCCCACAGTTCCATCCACCAGATGAATACGACGGCCAGGACCCCGACCGCAGCCAGATCATATGCAAGGAAGTGTGCCCGCCACCAGGCTGGGAACGACATGTTCACATCCGGGCGGCAGCGTCGACTTGGTCACGCATCTCGTTGTAGGCCTCATCGATGGCAGCGAAGGCCGAGGCGGAATCAAGAGCTCTACTGTTCGGCCCATGTTTGACGATCCGTTTGCGGGCAATTAGCTGATCGCTAAGCACATCGATCCATTCTGAGTGCAGCTGTTCGTTAGTGCCTTGGACGCGAAATGTAGATGCATTGTCGCGAAGGTCGTTGCGGTTGGACAGTTGTCGGACCGCCTGGAGTAGTGGTCTCGCGAGGCGTCCAGTCCGCGAATATCGGGCTGGCTTAAGCACAACATGGATTTCCTCTGCCGCCGACGCATCGCCCATCGCTTCGAGCCCCGTGAAGATGTCGCGATTAGCCTGCGCAAGTACGCCTGCGTAGCCCCGTCGGATGCTGAGGTCCAGCACACGAATGTCGCGGAGCCTCGCGAGCCGATTCCGCACGTCTTGACGGAGGAGGGGTTGAAGGGTGAGTGGCTGAGGGTAGAGATCAGCGAACTTGGTCATCGCATACCAACCCAGGCGGTTCAGGCGCGGTCCGTAGAAATTGAATTCGACTCCAACAACACCATTCGCAAACAGGCTCGCGTGAGTCTGTTCAGCGAGACCCGACCCAACGGGTATAGCTAGATCGGTGAATTGCCCTCTTGCCTCGATCTGAGGCAGTGCATTGCGGCGGACGGTCACGAGAACAATTCGTTGCGGGCGGGCGGCTCGAGCAACGTTTACCCAGAAAACTGCTCCATCGTCGATGTCTTGGTACCGACCGTCGGCCCTGAATGGGAGAGCGTTTATTCGCCGCAGGGTGGGCGCGGGGTCCCATTGCAGAACCGAGCCGTCAGGCGCCAGTCCGACATCAGCGCGATAGAACTGGATGGAACGCTCAACCGTAGGCGCTTGGCCGCCTCTCCGTTGAGCCACGACTAACCCTGCTTCATACGAGTCGCCACCGCCGGCGGCAACATAAAGCATTCGCTGTATGCGTGCAGGCGAGGAACGAAGATGCCGCCCGAAGGGCGGTTATCTTGCCACCTCCGCAAGGAGGTCAAAAGCATGCATTTGTTAGCACATCCGATGCGATCGCTAAACGGCCAAGTGAGCGCTCTCGTCAGGTCACTAGGTGCTCATGGCGCGACGCTCAGAGCCCTGGACTGCGGACTCACCGACGCAATGCGAGATGTCGCTGGAATCCACCCTGTGGAAACCTCAGCTATTCCTGAGGAAAAGCTGAACCTGGGCTGAGGCTTCGGTTCGCCGCATGCCTCAGGGTCGCGGCATGGTGGCCGACATCCGGGGCGATTCGAAGCGATTGGCCGCGAGGCTCCACGATGTGGCCGCCGGCCTGGCGATCGGTATCGGTTTCGTGCGGGAAATTGATGGGCGAAAGTCGGGCCCGGACTCACTTGTGATTCTGGTGACCGCCCTGGCCGACTTGAAGCGGCTCACGACCGAGCTGGACGGGCGAGCCGCGGAACCGGTCGACTTGATTGACGCGCTTGAGCGTGAGGCGGCTCGCCTGGAGATCGAACTGAAGCTGCGGATCGACGGGGAGGTGGCAGGGCTATCACCCAATCATCTGGAGCTGTTCTTCCTCTTCTGCCGGGAGGGCTTGAGGAACATACGCCGCCACTCCGGAAGCAACGCCGGCGGCATCGATATCGAACTTGCCCGATGCCCATGGATTGTCCGTGTTCGTGACTGGGGTGCTGGCATTCTGCCGGTCAGGGAAGAGGGAAATGGTTTGGCTCTGGTGGGCAGGGTTGCTGCCCAATCGGGGTCTACGTTGCGCGTCACTTCGCATCCGGGAATGGGCACCGAGTTGGTCTTGACTGGCCCGCCCTGAGGCCGCCGGAGGGTTGGCGCGAACTCAGAAGACGGCAAAAGACGGCAGAAGACGCAGATAAGGCGCTCACGGCCGGTCATTTAGGGATCGACCGATGCCGATTAAAGAAGCAGAGGTCAAAAATCGAACGGCTCGAGGAGGAAATGCGATGAAGCGGAGAGGGGCAGCGATTGTGGCCGCGGCGGTGGTTCTACTCGGGTTAGGTGCATTTGGCGTCAGTCGGCTACTGGCGGCTCACACCACTCCTGCGGCCTCGCTGTCGGCGAAGCCGACAACCTGTGCCGACGCGTACCGGCTGACGAAGCTAACGCCGTCACAGATCACTGCTGGAAGTCAGGTCTGCTTCGCCCAATCACTGCAGCTCAGCGGTCAGCTCAACGGTGCGGTCGCGCAGGCATACCAGGCGAGCGCCGATAGCGCACTCCCGTCCCAACCGTGCATAGAGCCACTGCGTTGGAATGGATACCCGCAGGCCATGCTCGCGATCGCTGTCGACGCCAAGCCCTACCGCCTCCGGATCTCGCCGCCCGGCAGCTCGGAGCACCAGGCCGTAACACTGACCGACCTTGGCCAATCGGTTGAGCTCGACTCGATCCTGAACCCCGCGCAGGACTGGAATCAGGTGAGTGGCAGCTTGACAGTCAATGCCGACGGCGTGACTGGAACGATGAGCGTGGACGCTTTGCAGGATGTCGCGGGGGCAACCCCTGTGCACATCAGCGGTCAGTGGGCCTGCGGGACTCCGCCAGCGTTGCCTTCCCCCGATCCGAGCGTTCCCTGCTCAAGCTTCTATGTCCTGAACCAGCTGCAGACGTCGGATGTCGCGCGCATGAAGGCGGGTGGGTGCCACGCCGAAGATCTGACACTTGCCGGGGATGTCAGCGCCCACCTAGACCACGGTGTCAGCGACACGGTGGCGCAGTGCTGGTGCGGCGGCTACGGAGCAGACAACTTCTGCGGCCCCTCCGGCGAGACCTATGTAGCGACGCTCAAGTTCTCTGTTGGCGACGAAAGCTTCCTTCTCGACTTGAGCGCCTATCGATATCCGAACGTCACTCCAGGTGCCTACTCGGCTCAGGGGAGCGGGTCCACGCCCGGCGTGGTGCTCTTCCTAGGTCGCGCCGACCCCACCAATCAAGGCGCCTTCGTCGCCAACAACAACATCGTCTGGCTCAGTAGCGGCGGCACTTTCACAGTCGCCGGCGACATGAAATCAGGGACGATCGATGCCACGTTGAGCGGATTGGGGGAGCACACGAACAGCGTGGTCCGTATCACCGGCAGCTGGCGCTGCGCGGGCTAGGCGCAGCCTCTACGCCTGTCGAACTTCGAGGCCGGCCGCGGCGTCAGCCCGGCCGGCCCGCATGTACGCATTAATAAGACGCGCGCGAAGGGCCCCCTGATCCGGGTTGGCCTGGAAAGCTGGCTCTAGCAAGTCGACTGCTTCGGCCGCCCGGTCCGCCTCTAAATGTGAGTCCGCGACCAAGGCAATCAGGCCCAGGCGCTTGGCTACCAGGTCGGCGCGCAGAGCCTGTACGAGTTGAGTGCACGTGGGGTGGCGCCCGGTGGCCAGGTCCTCAACGCTCTCGAATTCGGGCAAGAAGACGCCGCTCGAGGATTCGATCACCTCCTGCGCGCGGGCAAGGAGCATTCCGCCTAGGATCGTCCGCCCTGCGGACTGTCTCGCAACCTCTAGAAGATCCACCGCATCGACCTGCCGGCCACTGAGGTCGAAGCTCATGGTCTGAGGCAGCACCCGGATGCACTCGCCCAAAACTGGCGGCAGCTCACGCAACCGCTGGATCGTGTTGCGAACCTGCTTGAGCTGGGTCTCACGGTCGAGGTTTGGGCTGGCTTCGCGCCCGAGTTGATCCCGCGCGACGGGCCGGCCCGGATCTTGAATTGCGGCCAATAGCAACCGCAACCAGACAAAAGCGGTGAGCGGGCGGGCGTTCAACGTTGCCGACCAGTCCTGGCCATCTCTGCCGCGCAGTTGCAAGCCACCGAAGGTCTTGATGATGGTCTGCGTCTGCGCTGCGATCGGTTCGACAGCCGTCCGGACAGGCACAGGGGTGGTCACAGCCATGACGGTCGCCGCCAAGCCCGGCGCCGGCTGAAGCGCGTGCTGCCGCGCCCTTTGCCGCCAGGCCAGCGCGATAACGATCGCTACCGCAACAAGCGCAGTGGCAACTAACCCGATCCCCGGCAGCGGCGAAGCGGGCTGGATCTGGATCTGCTGGTCAGCGATCTCATAGCGACCCGATCCGCCCTTGCGCAGCCAGAAAGTTCCGTGAAAGGCAAGGCTCTGGGTCGTCGGCGCTGAGTTCTGGTCTGCCTGGGTAGTAACCGTCTTGGTGCCGTCTTCCTGAACCTCAATGGTCAGCGAGGGATCCGCTGGGTCAGGTGCCTGGAGGATGTTGATCGAGACGGCCTGGAAGGTGACCATTGGCGGGGCACCGGCGGCGATCTCATCGGCGATCTGCTGGTTCACATCCACCAGCGCGTTCTCGGTCAGAGCGCCACTTAGAAGGCTCTGCTCGCCTTTGGACAAAGCTGCCGCCTCAGCATTCTGGTCGGCCAGGAAGTCACGCTGGGCCTGAGAGCCGACCAACTGGCTGACGCCGCTACCGTAGGTCGTGCGCGTGCCGAGGCCAAATGCCGAGGCGACGGCAATGGCTATCGCGAGGACAAGCGCCGAACCCAGATAGATGACGGCCGTCGGGAGCCGCCTCTCGCCACCCAATCCGGGATTGGGTTCGCCCACAGCGCGGCCATCATAGGCCCGCGAACACGCGCGGGCGGCCTGCGCCTAGCTGCCAACCCCGAGTTCGAAAGGCGCGATAAGGCGCCAGAAGTCGCTGATAAGGCGGCAGAAGTCTTCCCTTTCGAACCTCTCCGATGCAGATAAGTGAGTAGAGGCCGCGCGCTGGACGCGGCCACCAATCGCATGGAGGAGGTCAGCTATCAGCGACGACAGAACGGCGGACGACGCACGGTCATGGGAGTCGTTGCTCGAGGCCTACCGCCAGGACCCCAACCCAGCGACCTCAGGTGAGCTGCTCGACCGCCTGGGACCTTGGCTGACCACGGCCCGACAACGCTTATTGGCCGCGCCGCCCCACGTCGACGACGAAGACATCGCTCAGCAACTTACCCTCGAAGTTCTGCGGACAGCAGGTCGTTGGTGGCCAATGTGCGCGGACAACTGGATAGCGCGTCGGCTGGTCGAGGACGCGGAACGAAGCGTTCGACGGCGGCTGCGGCGCGAGCGAACGCATCAGGGCGAGGAGCTGACCGATGAGGTCCCCGCTGAGCCTTCAGAGCCGGAACTGCGCTTGGACACCCCGATCGGCAGGGCAACGGCGGCGGACTTAAAGCTCATCTACCGGGTGCGGGTCCTAGGCGAACCCGTGGCCAAGCTGGCTCAGATGGCTGGCGTAACGCCGCGCCGCATGCGCCAGCTGGTGCGAGAAGCGATCGTGCGGGCCGCCTCTGGAACCCGAGCCAGTGGAGGCCTTGAGTGACAAGGGATGCCTTGGGCAACCGGCGCACCCAAATGTCGGTCCGAGTCGAGCCGCAAACCGCTGGAGCCGTGCGGTCATTGGCTCAGGCCCAGAGGCTGTCGGTCAGCCAGCTCTTCCGTTCCTGGATCGGGCGCGCAATTGACGAGGAACATTCGGAGAGCGAGCTGAGCGAGTCAGCGATTCGAGAAACGGCGATCCTGATCGCGGTCGAGCTTGGGCTCAAGCTCCAGGAGCTGAGCCTACCCGGCGGTGCTGCTCATTCGCGTGAGCTGCTCGAGGCAGCGGCGCGGGCGGCGATGGAGAGGCTGGATATGGTCGAGGCCAGCCTCGATCGCGGAGCGCGTCGGTGAGGTCAGGTCGCGCCATCCTCTCCCTGCGCTACACGCCGGTTTCCGTGGCCGGCGGCGTGCGACGCGCAGTCGGCGGCTTCCTGCGCTATGTGCAGCACCGAGATCAGCACATCGACGCGCCGAGCGGTGATGGTCTCGACGGCCTCATGCGCTACGTATCCCACCGCGACCGCACCACCCGTGGCGGGCGGGTCTTCGGACGCAGCTCCGGGCTGGAAGTCGACCGCAAGCAACTGGTTGACCACGTGGCCCGGTCGATCAAAGGGGTGGCGCCGCGGTGGGTGAAGGGTCGCAACGGCAAGCTCATCGATCAGCAGCGCGCGGTCTACACCTTCGTCTTCTCACCTGAGGACTGGCGAGGTCTCGACCTGCGCCGGATGGCCCGGGTGGCGATGACATCACTGGATGAGGACGCAGGCGGTCTCGGACCCTGGCTGGCCGCCGAGCACCGGAACACTGCCCACCACCACGTCCATGTGGTTCTGGCTGCGCGTCGTGAGGTTGCACCCGGTCGATTTCGGGCGGTATTGGTGACGCGAGCACGCCTGGAGCGAATGAAGCAGGCGATGAGGCTTGAGATCGACCGCCAGCGCGGGCACGAGCTGGCGCCGGTGCGCGTGGTCACGCCCCACCTGCACCGGATCCAAATCGTGGCCCATCCGGTGACATGGAAACGGCCGCGTCGAACTCGTTCTTTCTTGCCCATTCGTCCATCGCAAGTCGACATGACACGAAGACCCGGCGGCTACTCCAAGCGCGGTGGGCGGCTCGTCAATTGGGCAGTGCTCGGTTCCTACTTCCACCGGCAGACGGAGCGCGACGTCGAGCGCGAGCGGCTGAGTCGCGAACGCGAGGGCTGGCTGCGATGAGGGGGCTCGTAGCCCTGCTGCTCGAAACGTTGGAGCGCATCGCCGACAACGTGAAGGCCTTGCTTCCGCGTTGGTTGCATGCCGCTCCCGCCGAGACACATGGCGCCAGTCGTTGGGTGCGGTGGACGGAGCACGGGCTCCTTGGCCGGAAGGCGATGCCGGACCGCGCCTACGGCGACGGAATTGTTATCGGCTTCCTGGGTCGGCGACTTCTGCAGACGCCAGCCGAAGACAACTTGCTCGTCCTTGGCGTCCAGCGTTCTGGCAAGACGAGCACTGTAGTAGTGCCCTCGTTGCTCACGTGGACCGGGGCGGCGGTGGCGACCTCCACCAAGCACGAGCTGGTCCGCTTGACCTGCGCCGCCCGACGTCGCATCGGGCCGGTCTGGGTCTTCTCACCGCTCGACCGCGATCACGGTTGGATCAGCGCACTCGGCTTGGCGCCTGCAACCTGGAACCCAATCTCCACGGCGTTGGACACCGGAGCCGCCTCGGAACTGGCCCATCACTTCACCGCTCAAGGCAAGACCGGTATCTCGCCTCACTGGTACATGGCGGCTTCCAACCTGATCACAGCCCTCGCCGTGGTGGAAGGTGAACGCCAGGGCGACATGGCGACGCTGCTAGCTCGCCTCAACCGCACCGCAGTCAAGGAGTTCGCACCTTTGGCTGGGGCAACCGAGGACCAGACCGCGGCCGACCTCCTCACTGGAATCGCTGGCACGCCTGTAGCTGAAGCCGGCTCGATTGTCTCCACTGCTCGGAACAGCCTTGGCCTTTGGCTCGACCCGCGAGTCGTGGTCGCTACCCGCAGCGGACCTCACGAGCTGCAGCTAGAGCAATTGCTTGCAAAAGCAGGCACGCTGTTCTTGGTCGCTCCTGCAGAGGAGGCCGAGCGCTGTCGTCCTCTGTTCTCGGCCCTGCTGGCAACCCTGTTGCGCCTGGCCACGACCCGCGCCCAGGAACTCGGGGGAGTCCTCAGGCCGCGGCTGCTATTGGCCCTTGACGAAGCTGCCAACTTCGCTCGCATCCCGAGACTTGCCGGCTACGCCTCCAGCGGTCCGGGCCAAGGCGTCCAGTTCCTTCTCTCCTTCCATGATCTGGCCCAGATCGAATCGGGCTACGGGCGTGAACAAGCGCGGACGATCTGGAACAACTGCCGAGCCCGCCTACTGCTGCCAGGACAGGGTGACCTTCAAACACTCGAGCAGTTCAGTCGTGCCATTGGCGACGAGACCCGCGTCTACCACGCCACCCACTCTGGCGGTCGCAACTCGAGCTCATCAGAACAGCGTGTCGGTCGACCGTTGATGAGTCCCGATGACTTGCGACGGCTCCGTGATGCGGTTCTGCTCTACGCGAATGCACCGCCGGCACTGATCCGATCTCGGCGCTGGGACGAGGTCGAATCCCTGCGCCGGCTGGCACAGGGAGCTCTACCAGCCGGCTGATCCCAGCCAATCGAATGACCGTGTTGCAGTCAGCTCAGTTCGCCACTCAGTGGCAAAGGAGAAGTCCTTGTCTTTCGCCGTGCTCTCAGACGTTTCGGTGCGCCCGGACCTCGGTGGGTTGCCGCCTAACGTGGTCGCTGGCCTGGTCCATCTGTCAAACAACGCGGCCGGGGTGCTGCTGCTGGTTTCCGGACTGGGGATTGCGATCTCCTTGATCGGCTGGGTGATCGCGTCGGTGACCAACAATGGCCAACTGGGCGAGCGCTCCAAATCGGCGCTCTGGGTATCGGTCAGCGCCATCGCTCTGCTCTACCTCGCCGTGGCCGCGGCCAACTACGCCGGGCGGCTCTTCTCGTGAGCGACCCAACCGGTGGTGCTTACAGCGACTGGGCGAACCAGATCATTCAGGCGATCACGGCCTGGGCGATCAAGGACGCGCTGTGGGGCATCTCCAACCTGATGCACAGCTTCGGCAACGCCACCGAACCCGACTTTGCCGCCCTGGTCCCGACCTACGACCGCGTGCTGGCGATCTCGCTCTTAATTCTGGGCGCGGTGGTCGCCTATGGCATCGTCGAGCGGATCCTGGGTGGGGAGCAGGGGATCGGGCTCGCGGCTGTGCCGCGAGTGATCGCCTGCATCTTCTTCGCCTATTCCGGTCTCGGTATCGTTCAATACGCGACCGCCAACGCCGCCTTGCTCAGCCATGCCTGGGACAATGACTTCGCACCGGTCATGGACCCGTCGGCCGGAGCTGGCATCCAAGTCGATACGTCCCAAGTCCATCTGAATGTGGCTGCGCTCATCTGTATGGCGCTGCTAGTCAGCTTTCTGGCCCTGGTCGTCTATCTCGAGCTCATCGTCCGAGCGGCCTTGATCCTGACCATCACCGCCTTTGTGCCCCTGGTGTGTGTTCTCGCCATTTGGCCTCGGCTCGCCGGTGGGGCGGTGCACCTGGCCGAGTTCGTAATGGGCTTGCTGCTCTCCAAGTTCGTGGTTGCTACTGCTTTCTTCGTCGGCCTGTCGATGCTGCTGCCGGCCGTGCTCGGGCTAGCACCCGACAACGGCAAGGCTGACTGGATGGCTTCGGGCTTCGCCGTCCTGCTTATCACCGCCATCTCGCCGGTGGCGCTCTTCTCGGCGATCAGGTTCGCGCACGGAAGCGCCGGTACTGTCGCCCGAGACTGGGGTGGAATCGCCCAACGCGCCTTGCCGACACGCGCGCTTATGCAACGTGGGCAACAGCTGCTGGCTCCTCTGGCAATCAAGTCCGCTCAGCGTGTCGCGACTCTCGCTAAGCCGACCGTGAGCCGTATTTCGCGACTTCGGTCTCGCCAGTGACACGTCCGCGTCTCCCAATCGAGCCTTCAGTCGTTGTCCCTCGGCGGCGGGGAGGGGTTCGGGGAACCGGCGCCGCATCCGGTTCCCCGACGTCCGTAACGGCGGACGAGCGGTTCTCGGTCTCGGTAAAGCCCGACCTTGCGGGGCTGCCCCGCAACCATGACGAGGCGCTGCTGCTTGAGGCGCGAGAGGTGGCGCGACTGCTTGGAATCGGCCGGACCAAAACCTACCAACTAATTGCACGAGGCGAAGTGCCAGTTCTCCGACTAGGTCGGTGCGTTCGGGTTCCGCGCTCGGCGCTTGACGCTTGGATAGCCTTTCGGACGAGCTTGAGCGTAGAGGGCTGAGCGTGGCTCGCGGGCGACGTGGCAACCATCAGGGATCCATTCGCCAGCGGTCTGATGGCCGGTGGGAGGCAATCCTCAGCCTGCCAAACGGCGATCGGTTGTCGTTCTACGGCCGGACTGAGGACGAAGCGCATCGCAAACTGACCGTCGCGCTTTACGAGCGTCAGGGCGGCAAAGCAGAGTCGCCGGGGTCGATGAAGCTAGCTGACTTTCTTGACACCTGGTTGGAGCGCATCGCGAAGGGCCGCGTTCGAGCTCAGACATACAGGGGCTATGAGGTCAACGTACGGGTCCACCTCAAGCCTGCAATTGGTCACTGGGCGATCAATCGTCTTGAACCCTTGCAGGTCCAGGAACTGCTCGACGCAAAGCGGCGCGCTGGCCTGGCCCCGAAGACCATCAGGTATATGCACGGCATCCTCAGAAATGCCCTGAACCAAGCCGTGCGCTGGAACTACATCCAGCGCAATCCCGCCGCGCTCGTAGACGGTCCGCGCGTGGCGCAGCAGGAAATTCAGCCGTTTTCGCGTGACGAGGCGCAGAGGTTTCTCGAAGCGATCAAGGACGATCGTCTCGAGGCCTTGTACGCAGTTGCGCTGACAATGGGTCTCCGTCAAGGGGAAGCGCTCGGCCTTCGCTGGCGAGACATTGACCTCGATTTGGGCTACATCCGACTCAGCCGCCAACTCCAGAGGATTAACCACAAGTACGAATTGGTCGAGTTGAAGACTGCCCGCAGTCGTCGCGTGCTCGCTGTCCCGGCTGCAATCGTCGACCGGTTGCGCAAACACAAGAACGGTCAGGACCGCGAGCGCGAACGGGCAGCTCTACGCTGGCATGACAAGGACCTTGTCTTCTGCCGGCCCGACGGCTATCCACTGAGCGGTAGCGTCATAACTCACCGATTCCAGGAACTTCTGGCTCGCACCGGCATTGCCAGACGCAGGTTTCACGACCTCCGACACAGCTGCGCAACGTTGCTTTTGGCTCAAGGAGTGCCTGCAAGAGTGGTCATGGAAGTGCTGGGTCATTCTCAGATATCGCTAACCCTGAACACTTATACCCACGTGCTCCCGGAGCTGAAGGAAGAAGCCGCCGAAAGGATGAACGAGTTTCTTCGGCCGGCTTGAGCGCCGCCACTCAACCTTGTCCGAGGACAAGGTAAGCCGGTCGGACTCGGGCATAACGTGCGACGCAGGTCGATGAGCGGCCCCTGCGGCCGACTCGCCCGTCGCCTGTCGCATGGATTCGGTCGGTCCGCGCATGTGAGCCTGTGCTCCTGGCCGTCCGGGTTGTGGGGGACGTTTCGCCCGTTCACCAATTTCCAGACAAGCTGCTGGTCGCGGTCCCGGCAGAAGCTCATCGACTGAGGCGCTCTGATGTACCCGTCAAGAGGGCCCACATGTCAAGAGGGCCCTCATGACCATCCTTAAGTGAATATATCAGAGTCCGGGTCAAGAGCTGAAAACTGAATTAACAGTTGACATGGCCGACTCAGCCTGCTACGGTCTGAGCATGATGAATCGGCGGGCGTCTAAAATCGGCGGAAGGACCCCACAGCACTGCGGACGCGCAATTCACCTCGTGGATCTGGAGAACCTGATTGGAACCTCGGCGATGTCGGTGGAGCAGGTCGCGATGGTGCGGCAGATGTACGTGAAGGCGGCCGACGTGGCGGGCGAGGATCACGTCGTGCTCGCGACCGGCCCGACGGCCGCCCCGACGGCTTGGTTCGCGTGGGGCCCGGCACGCCGGCTCGTGCGCGCTGGAATCGACGGTGCCGACCAGGCACTCCTTGAGGTGATCGCCCTCGAAGCGCTGGCGAACCGGTACACGAGGGTGGTGGTGGGGTCCGGGGACGGGATCTTCACGGACGCCTGTCGAGTTCTTCAGTTGTCCTGCACCGTGACGGTGGTTTGCCGCCGCGAATCCCTTTCGGCACAGTTGAGCCGAGCTGTTCGCGACGTCAGGTTTCTTGAGGACGTGCCCTCGCTGCCCCCGGTCTTGTCCATGGGAGAAGCGGCCTAGTGGCAGATCACAAAACCCTCGGTGGCGGCGACCTCTCGATAACGGCTGGTGAGGTGGCCGAACTGGCCGAGGTCAGCCGAGCTGCAGTCAGTAACTGGCGTCGGCGATTTGCAGACTTCCCGAAGCCGGTGGCGACGGCCCCCGGTGGTGGTGATCTATTTCGGATGGCGGAGATTCAGGACTGGCTGCGCGAGCACGGGCGCCTCGTCGGCGGGATCGCGGTTGACAAGGCGCTCTGGAACGCCATTGATGCGCATCGGGCGACGCTCGGTGTGGATCGGACGGTTCAGATCGCAGCCGGCTTCATTTCTCTGATAGCGATCGACTCTCGACACCAGATGCGTCTCTCGACGAAAAGCTCGGATGCCGACATCTCGTCAGTGGTGGATGAGCTTGTCAAGGAGCTTGCGGTCGGCCGGCCAGATCTAAGAGATCTCTTCGCGCCCTTGATCGACGCAATGCGCGCCCCCGATGGCGATATTCGTCGCCTGCTTTCAGTGCTGTTGGAGCTAACGTTGGACGCGGACAGTCCCGACGACGCTTTCGAAGCATTACTTGAGCGCCGAGATCGCCTACGCGTCTATGGGGGCACCGAACACGAGAGCGCTGGCGCGCTTACCGACCTCATGATCGCCATGTCTGAACCCGTCGGTTCAGTCTTCGATCCTGCGGTTGGCGAGGCAGGGTTTCTCGTCGCGGCCGCCATGCGTGCCGAAAACGACGAAGACGTCGACTTGGATCTAATCGGTCAGGAGGTGAACGAGGGGACTCGTCGAATCGCTTTGTTGCGATGTCTGGCGCATGGGTTGTCGGCTGAAATCTATTTGGGAGATAGTCTCGTAAATGACGCGGTTCCTCATCTTCGGGCGGACGTCATCGTTTGCGATCCGCCTTTTGGTCAGCGACCGCTTTCGCCTCCCAATCCCACTGACCCTAGATGGTTTGCCGGACCGCCAAGTGAGGCCAGCGCCGACCTAACCTGGATGCAACACGTCATTTACCACCTCGGCGTCAGAGGTCGCGGATACGTGGCCATGCCAATGGGATCTTTGTTCCGGGCGGGCCGAGAGGGTGTCATCAGGCGTGAACTTGTTCGGCGTGGATGCGTCGAGGCGGTAGTCGCGCTTCCGAGCGGCTTGGTGAAGGGATCGCCAAGTCCAGCGAGCCTATGGATAGTGCGGCCCCCACACGAGGAAGTTGCCAAACCCGTATTGCTGATCAACGCTGCAGGCTCCAGCCGCGACGGCCGGCGCGGTCTCGATGAGTCGCTGTCCTCAAGAATCGTGGCGACGGTTGAACGCTTTCGACGAGATCCTGGTCGATTTGAGGGTGAACAAGGTTTCGCGGTCGCTGTTCCGGTATTGGACCTGCTTGCGCTTGACTCGACGCTCGTACCAGCGCACTGGATTACAGAAGCAATCCCCCTTGATGAGGCTATTGCCGCGATCCGTCAGGTGGAACGCGATATTGCAGTTAGCCGGAAGGAAGCAATCGAGGCGGATGAGGTCCCACGTCTGGACGTCAAGTTAGTCGAGCAGCACCGTAAGACCGTCAAGGTGCGCGAGCTGGTTGATGCCGGCGCGATCGAGGTCATCCGAGGTGTAGCGATCCCTAAGGATTTGCCCGACAGTGCGAGCGGTGCGCCAGTCCTGCGGTCACCTTGGAGCCGAGCTGCAGAAGAAGCCGAAAGGCGGGTCGATCTGGGCAGGTTGAAAGGTAAGCCGAAGCTAACTGAGCCCGGTGACGTGGTTGTGATGATTGTCGGGAATGTGCCGCGAGCCTTTGTCGACTCCGCTGGAGGACATGCCATTCCTGAGTTTATGCAGGCAGTGCGGATTCGATCTGCAAGTTTCGAGCCAACGGTGCTTGCTGCCCTCTTGTCCGCACCGGCCAACGCACGGTTCGTGGTCGGGGCTACGATCCCACGACTGAGCCTCATGGAAGTTGAATTGCCACGCCTTACGCCCGAAGAAACCGAGGTCCTGCGTGAGGTTCTCGTAAAGGCCGCACAGCAGGAGGCTGTGGCCACCGCGATGCGTGATGCGGCAGCAGCCTTTCGTGACCGCCTGCTTGATGCAGTCATTTCGGGCCAAGTGGCGATTGGTCTACGTCCAGACCCAGCCAACAATCGCCGTGGGTGAGCGGGCTCGCGTCCTGACTTCGATCGCGATGGTGGCCGGACTGCTCCCATGATCACGGGGACTCTGAAAGGCCAGGTCGACCGAGTCTGGGACGCCTTTTGGTCGGGCGGCATCTCCAATCCCCTCGAAGTAATCGAGCAGATCACATACCTGCTATTCCTCCGACGCCTCGACGAACTTCAAACCCTCGAGGAGAACAAGGCACAGCGAACCGGCAAGGCATTCGACCGGCGCATCTTTCCGGCGGGCAGCGACCCGAGGAGTCGGCCTTTCGAGGACTTTCGATGGCATCGCTTCCGAAACCTGGCGCCCGCGGAAATGTATGAGCTCGTCGCAGAGCACATCTTCCCGTTCCTGCGCACCCTGGGCGGCGAGGGCTCAAACTACGCCGCTCACATGAAAGATGCCCGGTTCACGATTCCGACCCCCGGCTTGCTGACCAAGGTGGTGGACCTCATAGCCGACATCCCAATGGCGGATCGAGACACCAAGGGCGACGTGTACGAGTACATGCTCAGCAAGATTGCGACGGCCGGCCAGAACGGGCAATTCAGAACCCCGCGCCACATCATCCAACTGATGGTTGAGCTGGTCGTTCCCACCCCGAACGACTTCGTCTGTGATCCCGCGTGCGGTACCTGCGGGTTCCTCGTCGCGACCGCTGAGTATCTGAGGCGCTATCACCCAGGAATGTTGCTCGATGAGAGGCCTCGCGCCCATTTCCATAAGTCAATGTTCCACGGGTTTGACTTCGATAGCACCATGCTGCGCATCGGGAGCATGAACCTTTTACTGCATGGCATTGAGAACCCAGATGTGCGTTACCGAGACTCTCTCGCGCAAGACCATGCCGGCGAGGAGGAGAAGTACAGCCTCGTACTTGCGAACCCTCCCTTCGCCGGTTCGTTGGACTACGAGAACACCGCCAAAGATCTACTGGCGATTGTTAAGACGAAGAAGACGGAGTTGCTGTTCCTAGCTCTGTTCTTACGGTTACTCAAAGCAGGTGGCCGGGCGGCGGTGATCGTGCCGGAAGGACTGTTGTTTGGCTTAAGCAACGCGCACAAGACGTTGCGCAGAATCCTGGTTGAGGACCAGAAGCTCGAGGCGGTAATTTCGTTGCCCGGAGGTGTCTTCAGGCCCTACGCGGGGGTGTCCACGGCAATCCTCCTCTTTACGAAGACGAATTCCGGCGGGACCGATTACGTGTGGTTCTACGACCTCGAGGCGGATGGCTGGTCACTAGACGACAAGCGAACTCCACTGCTTCCTGACGAAAAGCTTGGGCCCGTGCCGAGGTTGGCATTGAGCGGTGATGAGCGTGACAGGAACAACCTGCCAGATGTAGTTCAACGTTGGGCCGCCCGGAATGGTGACGAGCTTCGTCGGCCCCGAACAGCTCAGAGTTTTTGTGTATCGAAGAGTGAGATTGCGGCTCAGGGCTACGGGCTTAACGTCAATCAGTACAAGGAGGCAACCAATCACGAGCCTGCCTATCGGCGACCCATCGACATCATCACGCAACTCAACCGGCTCGAAACCGAGATTCAACAAGGGCTCTCCGACTTGCAGAAGATCGTCAGGTGATCGACTCCGCTCCATGCCGGGTCCGCGATGTGGCGGAACAACTTCGTGGAGTCAGCTTTGAGAGAGATGAAGCGCTAGCCGCGCCCAGAGACGGTTATGTGCCGGTGCTCAGGGCCGGAAACATCACCGAAGCCGGGCTCACTTTCGATGACCTTTTATGGGTGCCGCCATCTCGTGTATCTCCGACACAGTTCTTACGACCATATGACGTGGTCGTCGCAGCCTCAAGCGGAAGTCTGGGAGCCGTAGGTAAGGCTGCCCAACTGCCGTCAGACTGGCCAGGCACATTCGGTGCGTTTTGCAAAGTGCTACGGCCGCGCGCGAACGTTGACCCGAAGTACTTTGGCCACTTCTTTCGCACAAGGGATTATCGGCGCTGGGTTTCCTCTCGTGCTGCAGGCGTCAACATCAACAACCTGCGATCAAGCGACCTAGATGACATCGTTCTACACCTACCCTCGTTGGATGAGCAGCGTCGAATTGCCGCGATCCTAGACGAGGCCGACAGCCTTTGGAAGAAGCGGCGAAATAGCCTCGGCGCCCTCGATCAGCTTGAGACGACACTGTTTCTCGACAAGTTCCGAGACTGTTGCACTCATAACACCATGGCCACAGTCGCCGGGCTGATCGCTCGTTCCGACCATATTCGCACTGGGCCGTTCGGCAGCCAGCTGCTGCATAGCGAATTTGAGCGGGAGGGCATCGCGGTACTAGGTATCGACAACGTGGTCGCGAACGAGTTCAGGTGGGTGGCCGGCCGGTGCATAACAGAGGCTAAGTATCGCGAGCTTCAGCGTTACACGGTAAGGGCTGGCGATGTCCTGATAACGATCATGGGTACGTGCGGCCGGTGTGCTGTCGTACCTGATGGCCTGCCAACAATGATCAACACGAAACACCTGTGTTGCATCACCTTGGATCGACGCAGATGCCTGCCAGAGTTTCTTCAGGCCTACTTTTTGTGGCATCCGGTTGCCCAGTCTTATCTCCGAAGGGCGGCTAGGGGCGCAATTATGTCTGGCCTCAACATGACCATCATCAAAGAGCTTCCTGTTCCCTTGGTGCCGATCGCTGATCAACGCGAGTTCGTCGCCGCGCGAACGGCCATCAATCGCCTGCGCACCTCGTACCGCAAGGCCTACGAGCAGACCGAAGAGCTATTCGGGGCACTCCAACATCGGGCGTTTCGCGGACAACTGTGAGCAACTTCGCTTTCCTGATGCCTGAATGGCCGGGAGTGCACGAGGCCGCAGAGAAATGCGAACAGACCGCGCTCGGCGATCCACGGACTTCGTGCTTCTACGCTCGGCGCTCGTTGGAACTGGCACTTCATTGGGCGTACAAAGCCGATCGGTCTCTGAACCTGCCATATACCGATAACGTCAGCGCACTCATCCATGAGCCCACGTTCAAACAAACGGCGGGTGAAGCGGTGTTTGCCAAGGCCCGGTTGATTAATAGCCTTGGCAATCGTGCGGTCCACGATCGCTATCCGACGATCCCGGCACGCGCATCGCTTGCTGCGGTTGAGGAGCTCTTCCACTTCTGCTACTGGCTAGCACGGACGTATGCCAAGGACCCCCCGTCACCGAATATCACTTTCGATGTTTCGCAGCTACCACAGACCAACGTAGCTCCAGAGACCGTCCAGAAACTTCAAGCGCTTGAGTTGGCGCTCGCTGAGCGCGATGAGAGGCTCGCCGACCTCTTGGCGGACAAGACGAACCTAGACGAGCAAATCCTCCTCCTCAGAGCGGAAGTGGCTCTGGCTAAGAAAGCGAATGAAGCCCATGCCGACACACACGACTACTCAGAAGCTCAAACCCGGACTCATCTAATCGACGTCCTGCTACTCGAGGCCGGCTGGGAGCTGAACGATTCGCGAGACCGCGAATTCGAGGTAAGCGGGATGCCGACCGAAGACGGACGCGGCTTCGTCGACTACGTGCTTTGGGGAAACGACGGAAAGCCGCTGGGCCTCGTCGAGGCCAAGCGCACGACGAAGTCGCCGAAGGTGGGCAAACGCCAGGCTGAGCTGTACGCGAACTGTCTGGAGAAACAGTTCGGGCAGCGGCCGGTGATCTTTTACACGAACGGCTACGAACATTGGATCTGGGACGACCAGATGTACCCACCCCGTTCGGTGCAGGGCTTCTACTCGAAGGACGAGCTGGAGCTTGTCATCCAACGTCGATCGTCACGGAAGCCACTAGCTGCAGCGGCCGTCAACAAGACCATCGTCGAGCGCTACTACCAAGAGCGCGCAATCCGTCGCATCGGGGAAAGCTTCGAACACGAGCATGAGCGGAAAGCTCTACTGGTGATGGCCACGGGTGCTGGAAAGACCCGCACCATCATCGCGCTTGTCGATCTGCTGACGCGGTGCAATTGGGCGAAGCGCGTTCTTTTTCTAGCTGACCGAGTTGCTCTCGTCAGGCAGGCTGTAGGCGCCTTCAAGGCTCACTTGCCGTCAGCTTCTCCAGTCAACTTGGTGACTGAGAGGGATGAGACGGGTCGTGTCTACGTTTGCACCTACCCGACGATGATGGGTCTGATCAACGAAGTTGAGAACGGCCGGCGACGACTTGGTCCTGGCTACTTTGACCTCATTGTCATCGACGAGGCTCACCGCTCCGTTTACCAGAAGTACGGCGCCATCTTCGAGTACTTCGACAGCCTCCTCGTCGGGCTGACTGCAACGCCTAAGGACGAGGTCGACATCAACACCTATCACCTCTTCGACCTTGAACGCGGCGTTCCGACTGACTTCTACGACCTGGACCAGGCCGTCAAGGACGGCTTCCTTGTCCCACCTCGAGGTGTCGATGTTCCCCTCCGCTTCCAACGGGAAGGGATCGACTACGACAAGCTGCCGGACATCGAGAAGGAAATGTGGGACGCGCTCGAGTGGGACGACGACGGCAACATCCCAACACGAGTCGAGGCCGCTGCCCTGAATGCTTGGCTCTTCAACGAAGACACCGTCGATAAGGTTCTGGCGCATTTGATGGAGCACGGCCTGAGGGTCAAGGGGGGCGACCGGATCGGCAAGACAATCATCTTTGCTAAGAACCAGGCTCACGCCGATTTCATCATTGAGCGCTTCGACGCTAACTATCCGCAGTTCAAAGGTGCGTTTGCGAGAACGATTCACCACGGGGTGAACTACGCCCAGAGCCTGATCGACGACTTCAGCGCCACAGAGAAGAGTCCCCACATCGCTGTCTCTGTGGACATGCTGGACACGGGCATCGATATTCCCGACGTCGTGAACCTTGTCTTCTTCAAGCCGGTCTACTCCAAGACAAAGTTCTGGCAAATGATCGGCCGGGGGACGAGACTGCGGCCGGACCTCTTTGGACCTGGCCAAAACAAGAGCTGCTTCTACATCTTTGATTACTGCGGCAACTTCGAATTCTTTAGCCAGGATATTCCCCGGCCAGAAGGCAGGCCGGCAGACTCTCTCAGCAAGCGGTTGTTCACGACGCGACTCGAACTAGTTGGCGAGCTCGACCGTGATCAAGTCGAACCAACTCTTCGCGACGATACGGCCTCGGCGCTGCATTCCGAAGTCGCGGCGATGAATCTCGACAACTTCATCGTGCGGCGAAAACGCCGGTTCGTTGAGAAGTACCAAGAGCACGACGCCTGGCGGGCGCTGGACAAGGACGACATGCACGTTCTCGCGACCGAGGTTGCCGGCCTTCCATCAGAGGTCGAGGGCGAGGATGAAGAGGCGAAGAGGTTCGATCTGCTGCTTCTCCGACTACAGCTCGCACTGCTGAGGCACGAAGCGGCTTTCAAGCGAATGAGCGACACGGTCGTAGACATAGCAGCAGAGCTTGAACTGCTAGGGAACCTGCCAATGGTTCGCACGCACATGGCGCTGATCGCCGAAATCCAAACCGAGGAGTGGTGGCAGGACGTCACGTTGCCGATGCTGGAGGAGGTACGAAAGAAGCTGCGCTCGCTCGTCCGCCTGATCGAAAAAGACAGACGGAAGTTGCTGTACACCGACTTTACCGATGAGATGGGTGAGGCCTCGATGGTCGACTTGCTCGGCATCACGCCACAGCTACCGATGCAGCAGTTTCGCGAAAAGGTCCGCGCCTTTCTCCGCGAGCATCAAGATGATGTCGCCATCTATCGCTTGCGAACCGCGCGTCAACTCACCGCAATGGATCTTGACTCGCTCCAGCGGATGGTCGGCGAGAGCGGGATTGGCGACGCCGAGCTGCTGAAACAAGCTGCCCAAGAAGCGCAGGGCCTCGGGCTATTCATCAGGGGCCTCGTAGGCCTAGACCGAGGGGCGGCAAAGGAGGCCTTCGCCGATTTCCTCTCAAACCACCGACTTCAAGGCAATCAGATCGAGTTCGTGAACATGATCGTCGACAGCCTTACGGAGCGCGGAGTTGTCGACGCCGCCCGCCTCTACGAGTCACCGTTCACCGACGTGGCGCCATCGGGTCCGGAAGGACTCTTCAACGAGCATGAGGTGGATGAGCTGGTCGGAATCCTGCATCGGGTACGCGCGACAGCCGAGGCCGCGTAGCAGTACAGCCTTTCGACAACCGGGTGACGCCACCGGGGAGAACCTTCACTTGGGCCCCGAGGGGCTGGTGGTCACCCTCCTTCCCGCCGTTGGCATCGCGGGCGAAGACACGGTCTCGATCGAGCTGCCCGGCTAGGACCCCAGGCCGCCAGTTATGAGGGGACTCGGCTTAACCTACCTGTGTGGCAGGTTTTGTGATCTATCTCGACGCGCCGGATGGTTCGGCCGAGCCGCCTGAAGATCTCCTACGCGATATCCAGCATGCCATTGAGAAAGAGCATGGAGACTGGACGGTCCGATTCGACTACACGCGCACTGCCCGGAGCAACGCGTCCGTGTACGTCGGCGTGTCGGTGAGCGGGAGTGGGTTTCTTGATGATCCAACGCCTGTCATCCAAGAGGTGAAGCAGCTGATTGCCGAAGTCGACAACAGCAGCGACATCGTCGTAGCGCGGACCCGCCACAGCACCTGGGACTTCAGCTAACCATTTAGACAACCGGCGAGGCACGCCCCGGCTGTCCACATAATCTGCGGCATGTTCCTTTCCACGGACCTCCTCACCGACGCTGAGAGGCAAGAAGCGTTCAACACTGTTCCGACAAGAGACCGACTGCTCCAAGCTAGCGCGCTCGTCGGCTCGATCTTGAAGAACGGCGGTGCCGAACTGATCGGTCTCGGTGCCGGGCCAGGCTACGTTCGATATGGGCTCGTTGCGATGTTCGATGGTCTGCGGCTAGCCAACCGCGCATGCGCTCAGACGATGGAATCGAAGGCTGCCGAACTCTACGTCGCTCGCAAAGCGCCGCGCACATTCCTTGACGAGCCCGAGCCCAAGAATGATGAGGCGAGAGCGATGCTCAAGCGTGCCTTAGCCGAGATGCCGCTGCAGGAAGCCGCCATGTTGGTTGATGCCGCGATGGGCCACCTCGGCAACGCCGCCGTGAGACTCGCTGTTGAGGCCAACTGCGCCACGCACGCCGAGATGCAGTTATTCGGTTTGTCAGGTGATCCAGACACCGACAAGGATTGGCTTCCATCTCCGACTGACATTGCCGACAAGATCCAGCGCGCGCAGGCAAAGGGGATGTCTGCGCAACTGCCCGACTTTCGTCTGATTCGACGCTGGCTTACGTGCTTCGTCGACCCCGAAGTGACCTGGGTCATGAAGTACAGGCAGGGTCTCACTCATCGGGATATCCCGCCGATCGGTTGGCCAAGCGGTCCCACTCGGAAAGGCAGCGACGTCCTTCGACTCAAAGTTCCCATGGCACTCGTTGACCCCGCCGCCTTACAGGACGTGCGAGATCATCTGGCCAAAGCGCTTGAGGTGATCGGAGCTCTTGCCACCGCATGCGAAGAATTCGCGAGGGCGTTCATCCCAAGCCTTCGCTTTGGGCTTGTCGACCGAGGAGATGCGGTCGAGCTGAGTCAGAACTTCCCAATGTTCCGGAGCATCAGAGTCGAGGACGGAACCGTAATCGTCGAGTTCGTCGGAGAGGTAAAGCCATCGGCTCCCCCTCGTTCGAATCGCGACCCGGGCCCCTTCATCGGCCCATAATCCAGCCCCCAATCAGGCGTGGACTACCCGCTCGCCCAGCTTGCCCCACAGTTGCTCGAGCACCACCCGCTCTTCAGCTGTCAACTCTTGGTCTCCCTGGACCGCAATGATGGTCGTATCCCAAGGGCCAAATTCGTCCGCTCGCGGGGTAAGTAGGATGCCGACGGTCATCAGCCCCCTTCTCTCGGGCATGAGCTCCAGATGCTCCTGTTGCCTGAAGCTTACTAGCCAGCTAAAGGCATCCTGGACCCATGGGGCGTACCGGGGAGCCGCCGCGAAGATGAGGTAGGGTCGTTCGTGGCCCCAGACGTTTCTGAAGCGCCAAACCATCTCGTCCGCGGGGGCGTTGGCAACCTCACGAAGCCACGATAGCCACAGTCCTCCCAGCTCTGAACGGTAAGCGACTGGCATGGCATCGATGGCCGCGAGAACTTCGAGCATGTCGGTATGCGAGAAGCCCACCGGTAAACGCACGGTCGCAATGTCTTCGAGGACGGCGCGGAGTACAGAGTGATTGCGGAAGTCCCCATGTCCTGCGGGAGGTTGCGGCAAGAGCGGCACCGCCCAAGGAGTCGCGAAATCGGCGATTCGGGGATCGAGTTCATGTGGCTTTACTGACGCGTCGGCGGCCGCCAATCGGTAGTACCGCAGCGGTTCCTGGCCGAGGGGCACGGGTACCATGCCGCTAACCCGCTGCAGGTACTCGAGGACGGCGTAGGTCGACTTGAGCTGTTCGAACAGAAACTCCCAGTCGCGGCGAAGAAGAACGACGGCGTTCTTTTCCACAGCTGGCAAATAGTCATCGACTCCGGGGTGATCCAGTACGACCACTACCAGCCACGTTTTGTGGGCTCCATCGATCATGAGTTGCCGGCCCCGTTCGTTCGTGAGCGTGACCAACGCGCCCACGGTTAGGCTCTTGATGGTCCCACGCCCTTGGCTCACAGCTCGCCGAATGTTCTTTTCAAGCCAAGACCGCTCTCTCGCTTCATTCGATGTGGGCGATAGACGCGCCTTGACTTGAACAGAAGCAGCAGCAGGACCGACCACGAGGATCGCGTCGCCAATCTCTCTGGTCGCAGATCCGCGCAAGCTCTGGGTCGAACGGAAAACAAAATCCGGTAGGCCCCAGGATGCTGCCGAGTGCCTTGCGGCGACTTCGGCGGCATACCCAGTTGATCCCTCCGGCAACAGGGTCGCCGGCCGCACTGAGCGGATGAAAGTGCCGTCCGAGGTCTCGATCACGAGTTGGATTAGGGGCTGACGCATCAGACCGCGAGCCTACATCGATAGCTTGGCCAGGTCCTGCGCTGCTACCGCCCAGAGTGACCCACTGAACCCTCCGCCGGCATCTCCTCGTCAGGCACCAACGCTTCCTCTGACAGGGAATGCACTTGAAGGCCTCGGGCCACAGCGCGCGCGACCAGGCCGTTGTCGTTACTAATTACGTGGACTGGAACGCCACGATCCAGTAATGCCTCGACCGCGTCGAGGTGCTGGCCGTCTGGTGAACGCGCCGACAATGGAGGTTCCCATACTCGGAGTCGCGCCCCTTGGCGTAGCTCCAGGCCAGCTGGCTGCATCGCCTGTTCAATTTTGGGCCTGAGCCAACGGTTAAACGTGCGAGCCCGTCTTCGGGCTTTCGATCTCGACCCGGCCTCGAACGCCAGCTCATCGAGCTCGTCCAGCAGGACCGTGGTCACCCATACCGTCACGAGGCTCTCGTGCGTCTCGCGCCTCCAGTCGATTGTCCACAGGTCCTTGAAATGGACCACCGCGTTGGTATCGACGAGGCCATGCCATCCGGCGAGTTCCTGGGTGGTGAACTCTGGGCCGAGCTCCAGTTCTCGGACTCTAGCCATGAAGCGATCCGCGTTGAGTTCGATCCTTCCCATATCCTGACCAACGAAAGCGCACAGAGCGGTGATGACGTGCCGCTCTCCCACCTTTCGGGCATGTTCCCGCTCAGCCTCCTCGATAGATCGGACGACGAGCACCTCCGCGTGCACCTGGGTGTTGGAAATGGCCGAGATACTCGTGGCCAGCGTTCCGGTGACAAACTTGGGTGCACCGGGCCAAATGGACTGATCCAAAAGGGCGCGTCCGGCGACTGTCTCACCCGGGAGGGTATCGGCCAGAATCGCGCTCAGCGCTTCCTGTGCATTGATGACTCTGGCGTATTTAGCACGTCCTCGAAGCGCATCGAGTAGGCGGAGGGCAGTTGGCGACCATGCAGTATCAGACATTCATCAGACAAGTGCTGACTGGAGAGCCTGCCTCAAATCGCGGAGCGCAGACACTGTTCGGTGCCGTATGGTCTCCCAAGCCTGCGACCATTCAGGCGGGTGACTGATGCTCAACCTAGCCAGCGCCGTGGGCAGATCGGGGTCACCATGCGGATGCTGAAGCGCGACTCTCAGACGCACTATGTCCTGGAGGACATCGAGTGCGGCAACGGCTGAGTCCAAGTCAGCAGACTTCAGCCGTCGCTGCACCGCGAGTTTCACTCGACCAATCGAGCTGTCCTTCGCGAGCCCCCCTATGTGCTTTTGGTCGATGAGTGAGTCGTCGACCTTGATGGATTTCAACACCTCTGCCAACTCAGTGAGGCGGCTGGAGAAGTCATTCCTACTCGCAACTGATGCAGTCAACCCTGCTGCCGGCGAGAGAAGGTGAACTTCAAAAAGGCGATGTGAGGTGAGGTTGTGCCATACAGAAGCCAAGAAGTCGAAAGCTTCTGGCAGCGCGTCCGCCGGAAGAGGATCAGGAGCAGCGGGTGCCTCCGAGCGCCATAGGCGCTCGATGGAGTCCACGAGCCAACCCTCCTCATTTTGAAGAGACAGCGCGAAGTAGGCAGGCTCAGCCCCCATTGGAAACGTGATGCCGCCCGCTTGTGTGAGCACCTTGGCGGCTCGCTGGTACGTCGTCTCGGACAAGTGCATCTTCCACAGTGCTTGCAGTAGGTGGCCCGGAGCCCAACCCGACCCGCCCTCCCCGATGGTGACTACAACACCCTCGCCTTCGACGTATTCGAGACGCTCGATTGCGGCGTCAGGATACGGAAGGTGGATTACGACTTGATTTACGAGATCGCGTCGACCTTGATGTCGCGACATGCCGTAGAGCACGTCCCACAGCGCGTCATCGCCGGTGGGGTAGTACGGCTGCTGGTTTGGCCCATACCCAGGCTCTGACAGGCGCCCTTTTGCCACCAGCTGTTGGTCCGCGAGGTTGACAGTGAAGTAGTAGGAGGGCGTGGGTAGGGTCCCAGTCATGCCATATATGGCCCCGCTCGCTAGCCAGTTGCCGGTTCCCTCGGCTAGGGGAATCTCGCGGAACTCGCGCTCACCTGACGGTCGGGTGAAATGACCTGCGCGCAGGGACTCGGCGATTAGGTCAGCGCGTTGCATTCGGCTCTGCAACTTGAGGTGTGCGTACTCATATGTGCGTTCGGGAACGGTCGTCCCGCCACGGACGGTGATCCCGAGCATCTGCCATGGGTCGTCGTGACCGTCGCGCACCAACGCCCAACTAAGAGCGAGGTCTCCCAGCCATCTCCCCAGTCGCGATAGAGCACTGGCCCAGTTTTCCTCGTCCAGCCTTCGCACTGCCATGGCCTGAAACTCTAAGGGTGCTTGTCCCGCGCCCAGGGACGTTGCCGGCCGGTGGGAGACAGAAGGTTTGGCGTATTAGTACGCAAAAAATACGCAGCCGCCCTGGGCCGCACCGTGTCGTTAGGTGTCGCTTCGTATTCACAATCGGTGAGTCGATCTCACCGACACAGAACCCGGCTTACTGTATCCCCGGACTACGCCGGGACCGTTCGATGGCAACTTCCGTGCGAGTGGCTCTGGCTGACCACAGTTCTGACCACAATTGCTGACCACAATTGACCACAGTTGCGGTGTAACACCCCGGTACGGACCGGCACGGGGCGGCCAAACGAGTTCACCACCTAGAATTCGAGGGACCCGTTCCGGAGTAGCTCAACGGTAGAGCAGGCGGCTGTTAACCGCAAGGTTTAGGGTTCGAATCCCTACTCCGGAGCCAAAATCGTGTGTGTAAGTTCGGCTGACGCGTCCCAAAAGGCCGTCGGCTGATGCGTCGCAGATCTTCGGGTGATGCGTCACAGCTACTTCGGCTGATTTGTCACTCTCCCGCGCATGAGGGAGATGAGCGTGACTGAGCAAAGGTA
>Ga0307471_100000173_pt1 | contig 32185 bp, 24 predicted proteins | sample atmos_gasesAM3C__2_FD_204566 | JGI IMG/M metagenome (GOLD analysis project Ga0307471, IMG submission 204566) | Hardwood forest soil microbial communities from Morgan-Monroe State Forest, Indiana, United States - atmos_gasesAM3C_515 | ecosystem: Environmental > Terrestrial > Soil > Temperate... | reverse complement strand
CCGGACGGTAAATGGGTGGTTTACAGCAAATTCGACACGGAGAAGGGAGTTTGGAAGATTCCCATGGAAGGCGGCAATCCCGTTCGGCTTAACGATGCAGAAGCAGACTTTCCGACTATCTCACCTGACGGCAAGATGATCGCTTACTCCTACGAAGACCCTTCGGCAAATCCCCCGCAAGGAGTCGCAATCATGGCGTTCGAAGGTGGACCACCGACGAAGCATTTCGACATTTCGTCGTGGACGTGGTTTCGGTGGGGGACGGACAGTCGCTCGCTCCTTTACACCAAGAACGAGGGCGGTGTCGACAATATCTGGAGCCAGCCGATCGCGGGAGGGACGCCGAAGCAGATCACCCATTTCAACAGCGAAGTGATTTCAAGTTTCGACTTGTCACGAGACGGCAAACGGCTGGTTATGAGTCGTGGCACGCGAAAACAAGACGTGCTGCTGATCCGCGATCTCAGGTGACACCAGTGGTGCATCGCCGACCCTGACATTCCTATCCTCATCGCTGCGAAAGCGGAATACGCCAAGCTGAAGTAGCTCTCTGAATCGCTGGGTGGGTCGGATTTCACGCCAACGGTTGTCGCTCAGCTATCTGTCCCCGGCAGCCCCGACTTGAGGGGGATTATAAGTCTACTCAAACCCTAGCAGAATCCGCCTGAGTACACTTGGCTCCCCTGACGGTATTTTATGAACGCACCGCTAGGCCTAGGATGTGCTCAATTGGAAACCGCCATCCCACATTTGCCCCAAGACGGGGGAATAGCGTCTTATCCTGATTTTGTATGTACGACCAGGAACTCACCAATACAAAACGATGGTTGAAAAATCGGCGCAGCCAGCGGATTGATTTGAACGTTCCAGTTGTTGTTCACAGACCCCTTACGGAAGGTCCGCAGTTCTATGAAAGTACGCGAACACTTGTGGTCAGTGCGCATGGAGCGCTGATGGCCTTAACGGGAGTGGTAGCTCCAAGGCAAAGGCTCCTCCTGCAAAACAAAGGCAGCGGGGAACAACTAGAGTGCCGCGTGGTTTCCGTGAAGCGGGAACTGACGGGGCCGCCTGAAGTTGCAGTGGAATTCACACGGCCCGCACCGAGCTTCTGGCACATCGCGTTTCCGCCCGCCGATTGGACTGCCAGCGCATAGGTTTCCGCAGCTCTCTCGCAATGCCGCGCATAGAGCTGTCCAGCGCATACAGGCACGCAATCCTAACTTGGGCGGCAGCCTCTCGGCTTTCAGGAGTTTTCAATGTTGGAACGGGGTGTTTGGGCCGAAGTCAAAGTAGGTAGTGAACACTTGCGACTATTCTCGGAGGAGAGTGCCCTTGGAGTGCAGGCATCTGTGTACAACTTGAATTCGAAGAATTGGATTTCGCCCTCCGAATTTGTCGATGATATCGAACAGGGAAAAGATAGAGCGGCGGAACATGCGAGAGTGTACCTTCGAAAGGCCGCCAACTTAGACCTGCCTTCGCTAACTTGGAAGCAATCCCGCTCGGTATAGCCCACGCAGTGTTGATTCACGCCTTCGGCAATCCTGTACAAAGCGGAGACCGAGGTCCTGTGTGCTGTCACATCCTTTCAATCTTCGAGTCATCATCCTGTTTCTTAGGCTCGACGATGTGGGCCATCAGCAAGTCTGTTTGATTGAGCTAGGGAAGGCCGCTGGAAAATCGGCTCAACGCATCATCCCAAACCAAGGGCAGCTCGGAACCCTTGACCGTCCAGCGCACGAACTTGGTCTCGTCCATGTGCGGAGCGAGTGCGGCCATGATGCGGACATGGGGCGGGTGCTGAACGAAAGCCTGTAGCGCGTCTTCGTTTTTCCACGCGGAGAGCGTCCAGAATCGCTTTGACAGCGGACGGGCAAGCACTGAATAGCCGAGCAGACCCTGTGCTGATGCCAATTGCTTCACCACTTGGGCTGTGTAGACGACGAAGGGTGGCACTCGCCAATAACTCTTCAACGGGAGATAGGAGAGCAGCGCGACGAAATCGCCGTTGGGCTCTGGAGAGCCGAATGTTCGCCACGGGCTTGCGGGCATGATACCGGAATTCTATCGCAACAATTCTGTGGCCAGCGATATATAGAGGAGAGTGCTTCAGCTAGCGGTGCATCACTGGCTGGCCACACCGAGCGCAGAAGTTTGCACTTGCTTGAACTGAATGCCCGTTGGTACATCGCGTGCTTCCAGCATCTTGGCGTGCTGCCGAATATAAAATGGCGAGTGCAGAGAGATAGAACACCATCCAGTGTCCGGAGAAACCACGCCAGACCAAAGGGGGAGGTTCCGCACCTTCGTTGTGCCCGGTTGGAGCCTGAAAGAAGAAACACATGAAATTGACGACGGCGTACCCAAGAAATCCGTAGACCAAGTACTTTCTCTTGAGGAAGTGGAGAAAAAAGACCGTTTGGCCTCGCTCACGGTGACTGATTCGATTTGACCGATTGTCGTGGGCCAACTGTTTGCTCGTTGCTGCTGAATCCATCGTCAGAGCGGCTTCAGCCAACCAACAGCCATCATCGCAAGCCAGAGATAAACAATCCACGGCCAAGTGTTCGGGTCAGCCCAGCGAATTGGATTTCCAGAATTCATGGACCCATCTTAAACCACGCCACCAATTGCATGGTATGCCAGTGTGCAGCTTGTGTCCGTAAAACAGTCGGATGTATCCGCATCGTTGCGAAAGCGAAGTATGAAAAGCTGAAATAATTTCGGTCATGAGAATTGTGGCAAGGTTGTGCAAGAATTCTGACCTCGCTGCCAAAATTGACATCACCGACAATTTTTGCGAATTGTCTAAGAGAAAAGCATTTAAGTTTTTCTTCGCCAACGCCTGTGGCGTTGTGGCAAGACTCTCTGCTTAAATCACGCCGCTTGCGCAAGTCTCAGGCAAAGCAATTCCCGGCCTTGAGCTCTTCCCGACCAAAACGAAAAGACCTTCGGAGCTTTGGCAGACTCCCTCGTTCCCCTATTGTCTCGTATGTCGCCCGTGCTGCAGAAGGGTTTCATTACACGCTCTCCGCGATGGGGTCTGAGGCGCTTTGGCAGTGGGTCACCGAGTACTTTGGGAATCGCCTTGGTCCACGCCATAAATTCAATACTTATGAAAACACACCAGCCGTTAGCGGTATCTATAAGCTCGGAGATAATTCGGTCATTGGGGGTCGGGCGGACGCGAATGGGGAGATTCGCCTCACCATCGCAGGTGATTGGGGAACAGGGACAGACGAGGCTGCCGAAGCTTCTCTCCTCACTACACCATCCATCTCGGAGATGTCTATTACGTGGGACGCGAAGACGAGGTTAGGGAGAACTATCTCGGGCAACGAGACCCGGATCAAGATTTTATTCCATGCCGGTGGCCCCTCGGGTCCGTGGGGAGTTTTGCACTTAACGGGAATCACGAAATATATGCCCTGGGCAATGCATATTTCGACGTGTTTCTTCCTTCTTTGGGCATGCGACCTTCGCCTGGGGGTAACCCTGCTGGTCAGAAGGCCAGCTTCTTCTGTCCGGAGAATGAATTCTGGAGGGTCATCGGTCTAGACACTGGCTATAACTCCGTCGGTGTGCCCATTGTCGAGTACCTCTTTTCTCCCAGTTGCAATTTGCGGAATGAGGAACTCGACTGGCTGCAACACACGGTAAATCTTCAGGGTGACAAGCGGGGCATCGTTCTCCTCACTCATCATCAATACTGTTCTGCGTTCGACTGTGAATATCCGAAAGCTGCCGAGCAACTGTCTGCGCTCGTCGAACGTCCCGTCATCTGGCTTTGGGGTCACGAGCACCGCATGGCCGTGCGTGGGAAGTATGCGACCCAAGGAGGGATAGAAGCTTACGGAAGATGCATCGGCCATTGTGGAATGCCCGTGGAAATCAACCCTGAAATCAAACGTCCGGAACGCCCGCTGGTCGCGTATGACAACCGACAGTATCCTTCGTCAGAAAACATCACCATTGGATAACGGATTTGCGATTCTCACCTTTAAGAAGAATGAGCTTGCAATTCAATATCGGGACTTGAAAAACGTTTTGCTTCTTACTGAAAACTGGCAGGTCAGTAAGGGAGTTCTTACCGGTAGGGCAAATTGCGAATGACCACGTTCCCGGCTTGACAAAACAAAGAGATTTGTCACTTGCGACTAAATAAGAGCCTTCCCGGCTGCAAGTGTCGAGACGACAAATTGGCACCGCAAGGTCCGGATGCGGTTACCGACCGGCGCTACCCCGGCACCCACTTCGCGCATTTCGGACGCAAGTCTATTTTTCTCCACCCGCGATTTCGAGAACGGGTGGGCTCGGCTTGCTTGCAAAGTCATGCTCTTTCCAGCAGCAAATTCGACCGAACGTCCGCCGGTCACGGCCGGCGTAATAATCTCCAATCAAGATACCGTCATTCGACAGTCTTAACACGGCAGTACCGTAGTGCATGTGCATCGTCCTCATTGCGTTTGCTAGCGGGTGATTCTGATACTGGTAGGTCAACGCGAGTCCGTCCGGATCGTTAACTTGGATCACGGCGGCGCAGCTGCGCGACATAGACGTTTCCGTTGTAAGGTACACTGTGATTTGGGTCCAGCTCTGGAAAATATTAATCATCAGACCATGGCGCTTTACATGCCCGTCAAATGAGGAGATGAGATAACCGGGCCATCTTCCGGTTAAGTTTGGGACCCGGACCAGTCCAAGTTTTCGCACAAAGCGGTTCTGCCAGAGGGTCCTGTCAAACAAGGAATAGAGCACGCCGTAGAAACCCAAGCTGGAGGGAGCGTCGAGCCACCACGGCAGTGAAAGGTGCGCGGCCGCCAGAATCTTGAACGTCACCCAAGCCAAAGCAATCGCCACAGACGCGAGCAAAAGAGGAATGAACCTCCTTTCATCAGAGTCTGTGCCGTAGCCGTGCATACTTCACCTGCTCGGCTGGGGCACGCCTTCCACCACGATTCGCAGAAGAAGCACCAGAAAGAAAGTCCAGCTTCGCAGGCGGGGTCAGTTCCCCGAGAGGAAAGCGGGAGCGAGCCACTGGCGGATGGCAGCGCCGCTATAAGCGGTTAGAATGATAACCTCGAAAGAAGGGTTGTATGGTGCATCCCGCCCGCCGGCAGCCCGGATGACTTTGGTTGGCTTACGCAGTCAACGCCAGTATTTTATGGAGCAGCCTGGAAAGGGACTTGAGGATGAAAAACAATCTACCAATCGACGTAACGTGTGCCGTCGAGCGCCGTGCCTTGCGACTTGGAGTGAACGTCGAAGACATTATTGCCGCCCCAAGAGGTCGAGTCGGGATCATCCTGGACTGATTGGAGATTCCATTCGGCCTTACCGGTCATTGGGTCAACAGGGATGCGTCGCAAAAATCGAACCTTGCTCGAAGCGCTTGCTCCGTATTGAACGCCCTTGACCAAAGTCTCCAGGTCGGGAGGATAGCCCTCGCTCCCCAATTGCGTGCGCACCAGGTTCCGGTCGGCGTAGTCTTTGTATTTATCGATGGCATTGCGGATGTCGCGCAGGTCGCGGCGAAGTTCCGCTTCGCGCGGCCGAACAACGACAATGCGAACCGTCGGCAGCGCAGCCGAAGCCAGGACCAGCAGGATGGTTGACGCCAAGATGAGCTCCAGGAGGGTCATCCCCTTCTGTGCGCAGTTCCGGCAGCAGCGCCTAGCGATCATGCCGCTATTTTAACCCAAACAATATGGAACGGTGTGAAAAGTCCTTCCAGGGCGTTCCGGAACTCAGTTCGCGTTCGGCCGAATGACGTGTGAGCCTGTCCGTTGGTTGGCCATAAGTCATAGCCCTGCTTGACGTTAATAGAATTCAAGTTTATCTATTTCAGCGCTTGGAATGGTGCTAGAGTGGGCTGTTACGATTGCGGCAGGTGTTGCATGCTTTCCCTTCGCCGTTTGCTGCTCTCCTTCGGTTGCTTCCTTCTCATTGCTATAAAAGTTCCCGCGCAAGGTATAGACACTCGCAGCGTAACAGTGACGGGCAATGTGATGTCCGAGGAAGGGAATCATCGCCTGGAAGGCGTGACGATCCGGCTTTGCGACAGTGGCGGGACGGAAATCGAGCAGAGCGTGACTAACTCGTCTGGTGATTTTGCCTTCCGCCATTTGCAACGGGGCAATTACATTCTCACCGCGAGCGCAAATGAATACTTACCGGCAGAAATCCACTTGGATTTGAACTTCGCTTCCGAGCGTGGCTTCACCGTTTATCTCAAGTCCCTCCCCAAGAATTCCGCTCCGGCGTTGTCCGGGTCCTCAGTTTCTTCCCACGAACTCTCGCTTCCGGAATCCGCGCGCGAAATGCTGACCTCCGGGCGCAAGGCGCTCTACGTGGAAAAAAATCCGGCGTCGGCTTTGCACTATTTCGAGAAGGCATTGAAGAAAGACCCCGGCTGCTACGAAGCGGAATACGGAAAAGGGATGGCCTATCTGAATCTGCAGAATACGCCGGATGCCATGAACAGCTTTCGCGCCGCCATAAAGAAGAGCGAAGGCAAGTTTGGCGATGCGGCAATTGCTTTGGGCACCCTGCAGGTAGACCAAGGACAATTGGCTGAAGGTGAAAAGAACTTGCGGGAAGGCGTCACGCTAAGTCCCGGAGCCTGGATGGGCTTTTACCAACTGGGAAAACTCGAGTTGCGAGCTGGCAAGTTCGCAGAGGCGGAAACTTCCGCGGCGCAAGCCCGTTCACTGGCGCCCAACCTGCCGCAGGTCTACCAATTGCTCTCGATCATCCATCTCCGGCAAAAGAACTATCCTGCCCTGTTGCAAGATATCGACTCCTATTTGCAGTTGGATTCAACGAGCGCGGCGGCTCAACGCGCCAAGCAGGTTCGCACAGAGGTGCAGCAGCAACTGGCGCGCTCGAATCCGTCACCTGATGCGGCACCCCACGCGCACCCATAAATCACAGCGTCTTCCAGTTGTGACTCGAAGGCGGCACTTTCTTTTGAGCGAAAAAACTCGTTGCCTCCTGCTTCGTCGTTGTATAGAAGAAGAGCGTCGCATCACAATGCACATTGTTAGATCGAGGAGGCCGTCGGGTCATGGCCCAAGGGGAAGCAGCAAAAACAGAAGTGGGCGCGAAGCTCGTCATTCGGAATATCGGTCTGCTGCTCAGTGGCGACCTCGCGAAGCCAGTCCTTGAGGCAGACACCGTCATCGTCCTTAACGGCAAAATTGCGGCCATCGGTAAGGAGCGAGAATTGGACGTCGAAGGCGCGCACATTGTCATCGATGCCAATGGAACGGCGGTTGTTCCGGGGCTCATCGACAGCCACGTCCACCCCGTTGCCGGGGATTGGACCCCGCGCCAGAATCAGCTTGGTTGGATAGATAGTTGCCTCCACGGTGGAGTCACGACGATGATTTCTGCCGGGGAAGTGCACATGCCTGGGCGGCCCAAAGATATCGTTGGCGTAAAAGCCTTGGCCATCACTGCACAACGCTCGTTTTCCGCGCTTCGCCCCAGCGGCGTAAAGGTTCTCGCGGGTGCGCCAGTAATCGAACAAGGGATGGTCGAGGAAGATTTCAAGTCGCTCGCCGAGGCGGGAGTCAAATTACTGGGCGAAGTTGGCCTCGGCAGCGTTAAAGATGGGCCCACCGCGCGCCAGATGGTTGGCTGGGCCCGCAAGCATGGTATCCAGAGCACGATTCACACCGGTGGTCCTTCGATTCCGGGTTCCAGCCTGATCGATAAAGATGTGGTGCTCACGGCCGATGCCGATGTCATCGGCCACATCAACGGCGGCCACACCGCATTGCCAGATGCGCAAATTCGCGCGCTTTGCGAGCAGTCTCCGCGAGCGCTCGAAATCGTCCATAACGGCAACGAACGCGCCGCTCTTTTTGCCCTGCGCACCGCGAAAGAACTGAAGCAACTTCACCGCGTTATCCTCGGGACGGATTCTCCCGCGGGCTCCGGGGTTCAGCCTCTTGGCATTCTTCGCGTCATTGCGGCCCTTTCTTCTTTGGGCGAAATCCCGGCAGAGATTGTCTTTTGTTTTGCCACAGGAAACACGGCGCGCATGCGCAATCTTGACAGTGGTCTCATCGCAACGGGCCGCCCGGCCGATTTTGTGTTTATGGATGCACCCCAACATTCCGCGGGTAAAACTTTGCTCGACAGCGTACGGCTCGGCGATCTGCCCGGCATTGGCATGACGATCATTGACGGCGTCGTGCGCAGCGAACGCAGCCGCAACACGCCTCCGGCCACGCGCGTCCCCAAAATTGCGAAGCAGTGAGGAGCTCCACCTTCGTCATTCCGAAGTCCCTTCTCCTGTCCTGCGCGCCTCAGCAGGAAAAGACAGCTACCGCAAACCATCTTCGCCCTTGATCTGCTCTTTGGTTAGGCCGCCGACGCGGGGCAACGGCCTGCCACTATCCGTGACGGCGACGGCAACCAGAATTTCATTTGCACGCGGAGCGTCATTCACGCGAATCTCCATCCCGTCAAAGTGGCTGCGCACAAACGCGGCGTCCTTGTGGCCGAGGGGAATATCGAGGGCCACGCCAGGTGCGCCTCGCTTCTTTGAAGAGGGAATGAGCGCCGCGCCTTTCCCAAGAACTTTGCGGACCGGCGTACCCAGTTTTGGGTGCAAAATCGCCGCTGCATGCTCGAGTTCGCCGTTCTCGCCCACCAGCGCAGCTTTTCCATAGCTCTCAGCCGATGGCCCGGAAATTCCCAAAGCGGCGACCGCGCGCTCGGCTAGCAACGCTCCCAGCTCTTCTCCGATCTCCATGAGTTCGCTCAGGTCTTCGACGTATCGCCCCGCAAAGGGATTCTCAATCACGGCGGCGGCCGCGGCGCGCCGTGTTGGCGGAGTCACCGTTTTTCCCATCTCCGTGCGCGTCTCCTCCACAAAGGTCACCAGTTTTCGGATCTTTGACTTCATCGCAACCCGTCCTCACCCTTGATTTCCGAAGCTTTCAATCCGCCAACCCGGGCGTGTACGCGAGGGCCAGTGGTCATCACAAGCGCCAGCAGAATTTCGTCGCCCCGTGGTGCATCGGCGATTCCCACTTCCATCGAGTCGAAATGACTGCGCACATAAGAAGCATTGATATGCGTGACCGGCACGTCCAATCGCGTGCCCGGGCCACCTACCTTCTTCGTCGAAGGCACGATGGCCTTGGCATTTCCGAGGATCTCGCGCATCCCATAGCCTCCCGGAACATGCCACAGCGCTCCGTGCTCGAGCTCTCCGTATTGCCCGACAATCGCTCCCTTTCCGTACCCCTCAATCGCCTTCGCTTCGCCGCCGAGCGCTTCGACTAGCAATTTCGCCATCTCCAACCCGAGCGGATTCAAGTCCTCCATAAAGCCCGCGATCTCCCGGACGTATCTGCCAGCGAAAGGATTGCGGATGACGGTCAGTGCCGCGGCCCGGCACAATGGTTTTTCCGCCACGGGTCCGCCCTCGTGAAATATCTCTTCGACGATCACCACGCGCTTCCGTAGTTCCACCTCAGGCATGCAGCAAGCTCCTTCGCGAAATTCCAAGATGGTCTTGCACCGTATCGGGAGCTACGATTCGAGTCTGTCCTTGCAAAGAAAAAGCCGCCGCACAAATTAAGCCCTCGGCGAGCAACTCTTCCGCAAGCTGAGATCCGGAAGAAAGGGCCTGCTCGATTTCTGCTGGGTTCAATTCTCCAACGTGTCGCGTGATCGGAATTTCGCGCAAATCCGAATCAGGAGCAATCTCGCAGGCGGGCACCCGGACAATCGAAGCATGCCCAGGCAAATCAACAGAATTTGCGAGGATCGTGGCCGCTGCGTCCGCGCCGGCTGCGCTATTTGCCAGAACGGTAACGGCGTCGGCAATGCCCAACGAAAAGCTGCGCCCACGCCAGCCGCTCGTGGCCACGCCACGCACGGGCAGGTCTGACGAAATCTCGAAAGAGCCGAAAAGGGAAGGATGGTTCGGCCTTGCGACCATCCCAATGGTGTAACTCTGCAAGGTGGTCAGGTGGAGAGCGATGTCGCCGCCATTGTTCACATACCCGCGGTCGATTTTCGCCGCGTCGATCATGGATTCAAGAACAGTTTCCGCCACCGCGCCCGCCACGGCGGCCATGGGAGTAATGAACCAGCGCTCCTGGTAGGGAGCTACAACATCGGCCATACGTCGTGCCACTCCGCCAGAGGGGCGAATTGCGTTCGGACGAGCTCGCTCGCGGAGTAAAGGCAGCTCGGCGCAGAGTTCATCCAGAATTGTTATGAACCGTCGCGCGGCGGCTTCGTAAGCAGCATGCACCGCGGTTGAACTGCCGCTAGCTTCCACAATCAAGTCAATCGGCCCATCTTGCAGGTGCAAACGGCGGCCGTCAGGAAGCAGGCGAATGTTGGCGGGTTCCCTCATTGTTTTCCACCATCCGAAGCCGGAAGCTTCAGCGGCCAAGGGTTTTCCGGCATCGAAGCCAACTGCCGTTGGTGCTCCTTCTCCATGAGCACATCTTGCAGCGGCCGGACGTGATCCATGTGGCCGCCAAGGGCCGCATAATCCGTTTTCTTCAACGTGAACTCGATTGGCGCAACGAGTGCCGGTGTAGGAACATAGCCAAACGCGTTTTCCGGCATGCGCGTTACATCCACCAGGAAGGTGATTCCTCCGCCCGGCCAGATATAGGCAGGTGCACCGCCGCAGGTGACCCGCGTCAGGCTGCGTTTCACCGAATTCGTCAGCTTTACGGGATTCTCCGTAACTCCGGCGCGCAAGGAACCGCCGGCTCCGGCCATGAACAGCACGCTCGTGAGTGCCGGCTCGCAATTTTCCCGGATTCGTGCGACGGATTCTCTCAAGTCTTCCGGCAATTCTTTCTCAACGGGTCGCAGCGCTTCATCCAATTCGTAGTAGCCATACTGCTCACCGGTTGTGCTTACCATCAGTAGCCGGAGCTTGGGCCAGGCAAGCTTGGGCTTAAAAGGGTTCAGGATCATGAGGGGATCGGAAATGTCCGTGCCGCCCCAACCGGTACCTGGATTGGCCACCTGAAAATACCGTCCTGGGGTCGAGCGCCGCCCGTGAATAGAAATTCCGGTATCGCGCACACCGAGAAGTTTTCCCGCCTGGTGCTCGGAAAGCACGCCGGTGATGTGGTCGTCCACCACAACCACATCGTCCACTTTTCCAAACCACTGTTTCGCAAACATGCCGATGGTGGCGGAACCGCAGCCCACCCGCATGCGCTCTTCGCATTGGCCGTTGACGACCGGTGGCTTTCCTGCGGCCACGCGAATGGTCGCCCCTTCGTCAATGGTCAGCTCCACCTCTTTTGCGTTGCACAAATCCAGCAGGGTTTCGCAGGTGACGCGTCCTTCGCTCTTTGTGCCGCCCGTCAGATGGTGCACGCCACCTAGAGATAACATTTGCGAACCATATTCCGCCGTGGTGACATGCCCCACGGGCTCGCCTTGCGCCCGCACCAGGCTACGTTCCGGGCCTAGATGCCGATCCGTGTCAATTTTCAGTTTCACGCCGCAATAACTGAAAATGCCTTCGGTGACGACCGTAACCATATCCACGCCCGCGATTTCTGAAGACACGATAAACGGCGCAGGTTTGTAGTCGGGATAGGTGGTGCCGGCACCAATGGCGGTGACAAACGTCTCGCTGCTCTTCAGCAGTTTTCCGTCCCACTCGCCTTCGCGTTCGAGGAACGGTACCAGGGGCGTGCCTTGCGACTTGGCGTGGTCCAACAGAATGTGCGGATCGACGCGCACCAGCTGGCCATCAAGATTTGCATAACGGTCGCACGCGCCGGCCTGTCCGCGCTTGATGTAGCACAAGACAGGACACGCGTCGCAGCGGATGGTGTCGGCGGGGATCAGATCAGCCATGCGTTTCCCTTTTCGATGCCGCGACTTTCGCCTGAATTGCAGCGTGGATTTTGTCAGGCGTCGCCGGCAACTTGTGAATTCGCACGCCGGCGGCATCATAGATGGCATTTAAAATTGCCGGAGCGGTGGGGATCAGTGCTTGTTCTCCAATGCCTTTTGCGCCGAATGGGCCGACGGAGGCGGCGTCTTCGATTAGGATGGACTCTACAGGTGGCATGTCCCCAATCGTGGGAATCAGATAATCGTGCAGATTCTCGCCTCTGCCGGGGAAAAATTCCTCCATCAAGGCCATGCCTAATCCCTGAGCCGCGCCTCCCTCAATTTGCCCTTCGATCAGCGTGGGGTTGATGGCCCGTCCCACATCGTGCGCCGCCGTCAGTTTCAAAACTTTGACGGTTCCGAGTTCGATATCCACCTCGACCTCCGCCATGTGCGCGCCGAAACCATAGACGGCGTAGGGATCGCCTTGACCATCTTTATCCAATGCTTTTGTTGGAGGATCAAACGTCGCTTCCGCGCTGACCACATAGCCTCTTTCATCGAGTGGAAGGGCCTGAAGGTCGATGTGCCGGCGAAATGAATTTTCGGAGAGAAGCAAAGTTCCATCGTTCAGGCGGATTGTCGCGCCGTCATTCAATCCCACAATTTGCAGAATTCGTTTTCGCAATTCTTGTCCTGCCAACATCGCAGCCTTCCCGCTGACAAGAGTCTGCCGGGAAGCGGAAGTCTTTCCGCAATCCGGCGTGATGTCCGTATCGCCGCTGATCAAATCAAATCGATCGATGGGCACGCCGAGTGCGTCGGCGCAGATTTGCGTGACGACGGTTGCTGACCCCTGCCCGATATCCACAGCGCCCTGGTGTAACGCAATTCGGCCATCGCGTTTCAATCCTACGCGCATCGTCGAGGGATTGGGCAAGGAAGTGTTTCCGCAACCGTACCACATTCCGGCAATGCCCACGCCCCGCCACAGTGCTTTCCGTTTGTCGGTGTTGGAAGCAGCAACCGCTTTCCGCGCGTCTAGCCAATGAGGGCGCAATGCCTCGAAGCAAGCACGAATCCCGACGCCTTCCCCAAAGACCTGACCGGTGACTGTCGGAGTGCTGTCATCGAGCGCATTCAGGATGCGGAAGTCCAACCGGTCCATGCCGATTTTTTCGGCCAGCATGTCATAGAGTTGTTCCTGCGCGATCGTGCCTTGTGGCACGCCGAATCCGCGGAACGCTCCCGCCGGGACGATGTGTGTGTGCACCGCACGCGTTACCGCGCGGTAGTTGGGCACAAGGTAAGGCCCGGACGCATGGATGGGCACGCGCGCGGCGACGGTTGGTCCCCAGGATGCGTAGGCGCCTGTATTGAAGTCGCCCGTAAAATCCATTGCCGCGATTTTTCCGTCCGCAGAAGCCCCCGCGCGGCAGCGAATTCTTGATGGATGCCGTTTCGTGGTTGATTGGATCGACTCGGTTCGCGAATAGACCATCTTCACCGGTCTCCGCAGCTGCCAGGCAGCAATCGCCAGATACGGTTGAACGGAAAGGTCGAGTTTCGAGCCAAATCCGCCACCTACGGCCGTCGGAATAACGCGCACCGCGCTCTTTTCAATTCCCAGAATCGCGGCGATATCCGCGCGATCCATGTAAGGCGATTGCGTACAAGCCTGAATCTCGATGCGGTCGCCGACCCTTCGCGCGAAGCCCGCTTCCGGCTCGATATAGGCGTGCTCAATGAACCCCGTCTCGAATTCCGCCTCAACGATAACTTCGGCTTTTTCCAGCGCGCTGGCCACATCGCCATGCACCACTCGCCCGCGCACCAGCACATTATCGGGCCGATTCTCGTGCAACTTCGGTGAATCCGCCTTCAGCGCTCCTTCCAGGTGCTTCAGTGCGGGCAGTTCTTTCCACAGCACAGGAAAAGCGGCAAGATCAAAATTTGCCATGGCTTCCGAATCACCCACAACGGCGGCAACGGCCTCGCCTCGAAAACGCGCTTCCCGTTCGGCAAATGCGGGCTGGTCCGCGAATCTCGAAATGACTCCAAAGCAATTTTTCCCTGGTACATCGCGCGACGTGAACACGCCATGGATTCCAGCATTCTCCTTCAAAAAACGCGGCACGTCGCCAAGAGTAAATTCCGCGTGATGATAAGGACAGCGAACCACACGCAAAACAAGCGCGTCCTCCGGCCAGTCGTCGGCGCCAAAGACTTCCTGCCCCAGAACTTTCTTCTGACCGTCCAGTCGAACCACACGTTGCCCCACGGCCCCAGCGCCTGTCACGACGGGAGTTTGCGTTTGCGCGTCATTGGCTTCCATCACGGCCTGGATAATTTTGCGATACCCGGTGCAACGGCAAAGCACGCCTCCGAGCGCGTCCATTACTTCGATTTCATTTGGCGTTGGGTTTTCTTCCAGGAGCGCGACGGCCGTGACCAGCATGCCCGGCGTGCAGATGCCGCACTGGGCCGCACCACGGCGCAAGAATGATTTCTGCAGCCGGTCAAATGTTGGCGATGATTCTCGCAAACCCTCGATGGTAACGACCTCAGCGCCTCCCACCTGTCCCACGGCGGTCAAACACGAGCATACGGGTTTGCCGTCCACCAGTACCGTGCACGCGCCACAGTCTCCGGCATCGCAACCGACCTTCGTTCCGGTGAGTCGCAGCTCTTCTCGCAGCACTCGGGAGAGCCGCGTGATTGGATCGGAGTGAACATTCGCCGTTGCGCCATTTAGCGAAAAACTCACTGTCGCTGCGGTGGTTACCTTCATGCGATTTTCTCCGCACAACCTGTCAGCGCGCGTTTCACCAGTGTTTTCGCGGCTTCCCGCCGGTATGCCGCCGTCGCGCGCACATCATCAATGGGCGCGAGCCGGGCCATGTGCGAATCCCTAAGTATCTGCCCGAAGCCATTGCGGGCGGGAGAGTCAACCAACTCGCGCTCCAACTCCGCCAGCCGGACGGCCTTTGGGGAACACGAGCCTACGCAAATCAGAGCTTCGCGAATCTGGCCCGCCTCGTCCACGACCAGATTCGCCGCGACCATCACAATCGATATCACGAGATATCGCCGCGCCCCTAGTTTCAGAAAGGCGGACGCCGCATTCGCGACCCGCCGAGGCACCCGGACACGAGTGAGGATCTCGTCTTTACGGAGTTGTGTCTTACGATTTCCAAGAACAAATTCCGCCAGGGGAGTGGACCGGGAGCCACCCCGAGAGGTGAGAACCACCTCGGCGTCGAGCGCCATAAGCGCAGTCACGCCATCAGCCGCCGGCGAGGCGTTGCAAATGTTACCGCCGACCGTCGCTTGGTTCTGAATTTGCACGGAGCCGATTTCCCGTGCGGCCGCCTGCAACCCTTCGAATCCTCGTGGCAATTCCGCTTTTACGATTTCACTCCAGGTCGTCCGTCCGCCGATTTCCAGATGCTCGTCCGACCAGCGAATGCCGCGGAGTTCTTTAATTGCGGAAATATCCAGAACCGGGCCGCGCCATGGCCGGTCACCCAGGGCAGGGAAGAGGTCGGTGCCACCAGCAAGAATCGTGGTGCGTGTCTCGGCGAGTGCAGCCAGCGCCTCGGATAGTGTTGTCGGTCGCAAATACAAGTTGGACGTCTCCGTGCCCTCTGGCGCTCTGTTCCGCTAGAAAAGTGCGCCGAGACCTAACCGTTTAGTTCTACAACGGCTGCGAGCTTTTGTGAAGCTGACGAGGAAGGTACCAGAAAAACCGCTACGATGGCTCCGGTTTCCGCGCCCTCCGCTTGCGGGAGGCGCTTGCGGGCCCGGTAAATCGCCACTCGAATTTCTTGCGCGTATGGTATAAAAACCAATGGTCACCACCGACCACCGCCTCGTTGCCGGCACAGCTGCCTTTCGTTTCAGTAGTTTTCGCCTCTATCAAATGGCCCGTTTTTGCATCGTTTTCTGCACGGAAATGCAATCGGTCGCCGTCGGATGGCAGGTGTACGAAATCACGCGGCGCCCGCTGGATCTTGGCCTTACCGGCCTGGTGCAATTTCTTCCGCCATTTTTTCTATTCCTTGTTGCCGGGCACGTCACCGATCGCTTCGATCGCCGCAAGCTTCTCACGCTCTGCTATCTCGGTTATGCAATTTCTTCCGCGCTCTTGTTCTTCGTCGCATGGAACGAAGATGCCTTGCGACGTTCCGGCTCAGTGCTTCCCATCTTCGGCATCCTGGTGCTTGTTGGCGCGGTTCGCAGCTTCAGCATGCCCGCCAGCCGGGCGCTTCTCCCGCAACTCGTGCCCGAAGAGCAATTGCAGAACGCGGTTGCCTGGAACTCCAGCATTTTTCAGTTCTCCACGATTCTCGGCCCCGCGGCGGGCGGACTTCTCTATGCCTTATTTCGAGGGCCAGCCGCGGTCTACGCCACCGCATTGGTCACGGGCCTCATCGCGGTGTTTGCGACCCTGCGCATCCGCACACAAAACAAGCCTCGTCCTCGCGAGCCGTTCTCACTGGGTGCCGTTTTCACCGGATTGCGCTACATCTGGGGACACAAACTTATCCTCGGTTCCATTTCCCTCGATCTCTTCGCCGTTCTCCTTGGTGGTGCCGTCGCCCTTCTTCCCGTTTACGCCAAAGAGATTCTCTTCACCGGTCCCTGGGGTCTGGGGTTGCTGCGCAGTGCCCCTGGAATCGGTGCGGCGGTGATGGCTCTCCTGCTCGCCTATAATCCCATTCGAAAAAGAGCAGGCGCCACGATGCTCTGGTGCGTGGCGGGCTTTGGCATCTTCACGGTGGTGTTTGGTTTCTCTCGGAGCCTGCCGCTCTCCTTGCTTTCCCTGTTTTTCGTAGGCGCAGCCGATATGGTCAGCGTGGTTGTGCGCGGCGTGCTCATTCAGATCGAAACGCCGGATGGGATGCGCGGGAGAGTTAACGCCGTGGACATGATCTTTATCGGCGCTTCTAACGAGCTAGGCGAATTTGAATCCGGATTGGCGGCCCAGTGGCTCGGTGCGGTCCCCGCGGTAGTTTTGGGAGGCGTCGGAACCATCATCGTTACGATACTCTGGGCGTCGTTATTTCCCGAATTACGGCGCGTCGAGTCGCTAACGCGCAGTTCTGAATGAGCGAACGCTCGACTGCTGGATTGCATTCAGTCCTGCCGGCGGTCCAACCAGCTTAATGATGGTGCTCGTGGTCGTGCCCAGCGCCCGTTGCTGCCGCTCCTGGCGCCGGAGTGCCCGCCGGAGAAGTCGCCCCAGTCGCTGAACTTGTCAGTTCTGCCTTCACCGCCGATGAAATCTTGTCGGCATTTTTCAGGAGCACGCTGACTTGCCACATCTCCTTGTCACTCAAATGTTCCTTAAAGGCGGGCATGCCTGTCATACGAATGCCGCCCGAGACCTTCCAGTAGGTCTCCCAGGGGTCATCGTCGGTTACGCCCACACCGTGAAATAGCTGGGGCGCCTTTGGAAACATCCCATCAGCCACGAACGGCTTCGGCTCGCCCGGGAGACCATGACAGAAAGCGCAATGATCCTTATAAATTCTTGCGCCGGCCAGGAAGTTGGCCTCGTCAGCCGGCACGGCTGGTTCCGCGTGGGGCAGTTTGTCGAGGTAGGCGTGCAGTGCCATATTTGCAAGCTTCCGCTCGAACGGCATTTGCGGTGAAGCCGTGGCAACAGGCGCTTGGCCCATTGCAAAGTAAGTGTACGTGCCCGCTACGAGCAGCAGCACTCCAAGCACGATCCCGACAATAATTCCCTTGAGCATCTCGTTTTCCCCCACTCCTCAAGTTGTGCCAAGCATTCTGAAATCCCTGAACCAGTCGTTCGTTAGTGTACGATTTATCAGGCTATTCCGCACGGTCCTTCTATCCCCCTTTTCTCCCACAAATGCCTAATCCCTCTCACCGCGTTCCTTCGAAACCAACTAGCCTTCCCACGCGTCCTATATGGTGATAAGCCTTCGTTTCCGATAGGCTTGATGCGGGTACGATTGACCGCCAGGCGCTTTCCGGCGAGCCCCGCGCTAAATCTTCAACGGCGCCCAATTTCGGCTCAAGAGCACAGGAGCATTCAGGAATGGCATCTATTGAATCGGTGAATTTAGAGGAGACGCGGAAGCCGTCGCCATCTTCTCCGGAGACGCTAAGAGCGCAGGCCTCGCGCAAGGGGCGTTGGTGGATCGGGCTGCTCATCATTGGTCTTGTAGTCGTCGGAGTGTGGTTCGTCCGCAGCCGTGGTTCGCAGGCAAATTCTACTGCTGCCGGATCGGGTAGCGCCTCCGCTGGCGGTGGAAAAAGTGGAGGGCCTGGTGCCCTAACCGTTCCCGTCGTCGTGGCAACCGCGCAAAGGGGTGATCTGCCCGTATTCTTCGAGGGCCTTGGAAACGTGACCGCCTTCAATACCGTCACCGTGCGCAGCCGCGTGGATGGCCAAATCGTAAGAATCAATTTCACCGAAGGCCAATTCGTCAAGGAAGGCGACTCGCTCATCGAAATTGATCCACGGCCGTTTGAAGTGCAGCTCGAGCAAGCCCAGGGTCAGCTCGCCAAGGACCAGGCGCAGCGTACAGACGCGCAAGTGAACCTGGAGCGCTACAAGCTTCTTTATCAGGAAGGCGTCATTCCCAAGCAGCAATTGGATACACAAGCCGCATCTGTCGGCCAATTTGATGGAGCCATCAAATCCGATCAGGCCCAGATCGATAACGCCAAGCTCCAGATCGTCTATTCGCATATTACAGCGCCAATCAGCGGCCGCGTGGGTTTGCGTCTTGTCGATATCGGGAACATCGTCCACGCCGCGGACACGACCGGTCTTTTGGTTATCACGCAGCTCCAGCCCATCGCCGTGCTGTTCAGTTTGCCGCAGGATCAGCTCCCGCAGGTGCTGGCCAAACGGCACTCGGGGGCGCCTCTCACCGTGGAAGCCTTCGATCGCGACAATTCCGGCCAGATCGCTTCCGGCAAGCTCCTGACCATTGACAACCAGATTGACACCACCACCGGCACCTACAAGCTCAAAGCCGTTTTTGACAATTCCAAGAACGAGCTCTTTCCAAACCAGTTTGTAAACGTTCATCTTCTCGTGGACACCAAGAAAAATGTCGTGCTCGTCCCCAGCACGGCCATCCTCCGCGGCCCGCAAGGCACTTACGTTTTTGCGGTTGATACCACTAACACCGTAAAGGTTCGCAATATCACCATCGCTGAATCCAACGGTAACATCACGGGCATCTCCTCCGGGATCGCGCCTGGTGATGTCGTGGTTACGGATGGTCAGGACAAACTGCAGGATGGCACCAAGGTTGACCCACGCGCGGCTCCCGCAGCCCCGGCAGGTACGAAGAAGAGCGCCGCGACTGCCGCAACCGCAACCTCATCCTCAAACTTCGTGTCGTCCTCCGGAGGTCCTGGTCGATGAATCCGTCACGGCCGTTCATTCTGCGGCCGGTCGCCACCACGTTGCTGATGGTTGGCGTCCTTCTCGTGGGCTATGTGGCCTACCGCCAATTGCCTGTTTCGGCCTTGCCGCAAGTGGACTACCCCACGATTCAAGTGCTCACGTTCTATCCGGGAGCCAGTCCGGAAGTGATGGCCTCTTCGGTCACCGCGCCGCTGGAGCGTAATTTCGGGCAAATTCCGGGCTTGCTGCAAATGACGTCAACGAGTTCCTTTGGGAGCTCGCTAGTCACGCTGCAATTCAACCTCGATCTCAACATTGACATTGCGGAACAGGAAGTCCAGGCGCAAATCAACAGCGCTTCGAACCTGCTGCCCAAAGACCTGCCGAACCCCCCGATTTACAGCAAGATCAATCCTGCGGACGCTCCCATTCTCACCCTGGCTCTCACTTCGCCAACTTTGCCGCTGGCGAAAGTAGAGGATCTGGCGGACACGACGCTGGCACAGAAAATTTCGCAACTCTCCGGGGTCGGTCTGGTAAGCATCAGCGGCGGACAACGCCCCGCCGTGCGCGTGCAAGCCAATCCCACAGCTCTAGCGTCTTATGGATTGAGCCTTGAGGATCTGCGCACCGCGCTCGCCAACGCAAACGTGGACCAGGCCAAGGGCACATTCGACGGCCAGCACCAGGCCTTCACCATCGGCGCCAACGACCAGCTCCTCAGCAGTGACGGATACAAGAACATCATCATTGCGTTTCGCAACGGCGCACCCATTCGCTTGAGCGATGTCGCCCTGGCTGTGGACGGCGCGGAAAACGTTTGGCAAGCCGCCTGGGCCAACCAACAGCCGGCGGTCATCCTCAATATTCAACGCCAGCCCGGCGCCAACATCATCAGCGTGGTTGACCGCGTGAAGCGCATCCTTCCTCAACTGCAAGCCGCGCTTCCCGCTTCCGTGCATGTAACCATCCTGACCGACCGCACCACCACTATTCGCGCTTCCGTCGCAGATGTGCAGTTCACCTTGATGCTGACCATCGCGCTCGTCGTCATGGTCATCTTTCTCTTCCTGCGCAGTGTTCGTGCCACCGTAATTCCCAGCATTGCTGTTCCGCTCTCCATCATTGGCACTTTTGGCGTGATGTATCTCCTCGGGTATTCCCTCAACAACCTTTCCCTAATGGCCCTGACGATTTCGACAGGCTTCGTGGTTGACGATGCCATCGTCATGATCGAGAACATCAGCCGCTATATCGAGCAAGGCGATTCCCCGTTGCAAGCGGCGCTGAAGGGTTCCGAACAGATCGGATTCACCATCGTGTCGCTGACCGTTTCGCTCATTGCCGTGCTGATTCCGCTGCTCTTCATGGGCGACATTGTGGGGCGACTGTTCCGCGAATTTGCCGTCACTCTCGCGGTAACGATTCTGGTCTCTGCGGTCGTTTCGCTCACCCTGACTCCGATGATGTGCGCGAAACTCTTGAAGCACGAGCCGGAGCAGGCGCAGACCTGGTTCTACCGCAAATCCGAAAAAGCGTTTAACGATGTGATCGCGTTTTACGGCCGTACCTTGCAAGTGGTCTTGCGCTTCCGCACCATCACTTTGCTTGTCACCATCGGCACGCTTGTTGGAACCATCCTTCTCTATATTTACGTTCCGAAAGGGTTTTTCCCCGTCCAGGATACGGGCGTCATTCTCGGCGTTTCCGAAGCGGCACAAACGATTTCGTTCGCGGCCATGGCTGACAGGCAGCGATCCCTCGCGGATGTCATTCTCCGCGACCCCGCGGTTGCCAGCCTTTCCTCGTTTATCGGCATCGATGGCACCAACACGACGCTCAATAGCGGCCGCATCCAGATCAACCTCAAGCCCTTGGCCGAGCGCAAGATCAGCGCCTCTGATGTGATTCGCCGCCTGCAGCCCGAGCTAGCAAAAGTCGACGGGATTACGCTCTTCATGCAACCCGTGCAGGACCTGACCGTCGAAGATCGCGTTTCCCGCACGCAATTCCAGTATTCGCTCGAAGACGTGGATCCCAAAGAACTTGCTTACTGGGTTCCGCGCTTCGTCGAGAAACTCAAGACGCTTCCCGAATTGCGCGACGTGGCCACGGACCAGTTGAATGATGGCCTCCTGGCCACCTTGACCATCGATCGCGACACGGCTGCGCGCCTCGGCATCCTGCCCGCGGATATTGATAACACGCTCTACGATGCGTTCGGACAGCGCCAGGTCTCTACCATCTACACCCAGCTCAATCAATATCATGTGGTGATGGAGGTGGATCCCACCTTCCGCCAGAATCCCGACGCGCTGAAGAATATCTACGTCCGCTCCGCGAATGGCCAGCAGGTTCCCCTGAGCGCGTTCACGCGATTTGAGCCAAGCGCCTCTCCACTGGTGATCAACCATCAGGGACAATTTCCTGTGGTAACCATTTCCTTTAACCTGGCGCCTGGCGGCTCGCTGGGACATGCCACCACAGCCATCGAAAAGGCCCGCCATGATATGGGCACGCCTCCCAGTATTCAAGCGACGTTCCAAGGCACAGCCGCTGCCTTTCTTCGCTCGCTGGCCAACGAACCACTCCTGATTCTTGCCGCGCTCGTCACTGTTTACATCGTTCTAGGTATTTTGTACGAAAGTTATATCCATCCCATTACGATTCTTTCGACACTGCCTTCGGCGGGCGTGGGCGCGATTCTCGCCCTGCTGCTGTACCGCACGGAGTTCAGCATCATTGCCCTTATCGGCATCATCCTGCTGATTGGGATCGTTAAGAAGAACGCCATCATGATGATCGACTTCGCGCTCGAAGCCGAGCGCAAGGAAGGGAAAGCGCCGCTGGAGGCAATTTACGAAGCCTGCCTGCTTCGTTTTCGGCCCATCATGATGACCACCATGGCAGCGCTGCTTGGCGGAATTCCTCTGGCTCTGGGCCAGGGCGTGGGCTCGGAGTTGCGCCGCCCTCTCGGTATCACGATCGTTGGTGGTCTCGTGCTCAGCCAACTCCTAACCCTTTATACAACGCCTGTTGTTTACCTGGCCTTTGACTGGCTGGCCAGCCGTCTCCACTTGGGCATCACCAATGTCGAAGAGCCTGCCACTGGAGATTGACCGTGAACTTTCAATCCAATTTCTCGGCTCCGTTCATTCGCCGCCCGGTGGCCACCTCGCTGATCACCCTGGCGATTTTGCTTTCCGGGGCCATCGCATTTCGCTTTCTTCCCGTCGCGCCGCTTCCCAAGGTGGATCTTCCTACCATTGGTGTCGGCGCCAGCCTTCCGGGTGCCAGCCCTGAAACGATGGCCTCAGCCGTAGCCACCCCGCTGGAACGGCAGTTCGGCCGCATTGCCGGCGTCACGCAGATGACTTCTACCTCAACCCTGGGCAGCACTGGCATCGCCCTTCAATTCGACCTGAACCGCGACATCAATGCCGCCGCGCGCGACGTCGAAGCCGCCATCAATGCCGCTCGCAGTCAATTGCCCGCCGACCTTCCGAGCCAACCTTCTTATCGCAAGGTTAATTCTGCTGACGCCCCCGTAATTCTTCTGGCGCTTACTTCTGAAACCATTCCGCTGAGCCAGATTTACGATGCTGCCGACTCGGTCATTTCCCAGAAGATTGCCCAGATCGAAGGAGTAGGCCAGGTTTTCGCCTGGGGGGCTTCCCGGCCCGCAGTGCGCGTACAGGCTAATCCGCAGCTTTTGAACAGCTACGGCGTCAGCCTCGAGACGGTGCGTAAGGCATTGCAATCCGCAAACTCCAACCAGGCCAAAGGCGCGGTCGCGAACAATTTCCGGACCTGGTCGATTTCCGATACCGACCAACTATTTAAAGCCTACGAATACCAGCCGCTCATTGTCGCGGGCCATGCCGGCGCGCCGGTCCGCCTCGAGGACGTTGCCGCAGTGATCGATTCAACTGAGGACATCCGCAACCTCGGCCTGACTGGCGGCAAGCCTTGCGTCATTATCGGCATCTTCCGCCAACCTGGCGCGAACATGATTGAAACCGCGGACCGCATCAAAGGCACGCTTCCGTGGCTGCGCGCTTCCATGTCCCCCGCGCTTCATCTTGACGTGGTCAATGATCGCACTCTCACGATTCGTGCCTCTGTCCGGGAAGTCGAACGCGCGCTGATAATTTCGGTTTTGCTTGTGATCCTGGTTGTTTTTGCGTTTCTCCGGAACTATTGGGCCACCTTCATCCCCAGCATTGCCGTTCCCCTCTCCCTCGTCGGGACATTTGGGGTTATGTACCTCTGCGGCTATTCCATCGACAATCTTTCCTTGATGGCCCTCACGATTTCGACCGGGTTCGTCGTGGATGATGCCATTGTGGTCATCGAGAACATTGCACGCCACATGGAAGGCGGCATGCCACCTATGGCGGCGGCCATGAAAGGCTCGAGCGAAATCGGCTTCACCGTGTTGTCCATGAGCGCCTCCCTCGTTGCCGTGTTCATTCCCATATTGATGATGAGCGGGATTGTTGGGCGCCTATTCCGCGAATTTGCCGTGACCCTCAGCGTGGCCGTAGGCGTATCTCTCTTCGTCTCGCTGACAGCCACGCCCATGATGTGCTCACGGTTTCTCCGCATCGACGGTCACAAAAAGCACGGGTTCTTCTATCGAATTTCGGAGGGCGGCTTTAATCGCCTGCTCCACGGCTACGACCACGCGCTTCGCTGGGTCCTGCGCCGCCAATTCCTGATTCTCTGCGTCACCGTTCTCACCGCCGGGCTAAGCGTCTACATGTTCAAGAGCGTCAACAAGGGTTTCTTCCCTCAGCAGGACACGGGCCGCTTGATCGGCTTCATTCAGGCGGATCAGGACACCTCCTTTCAGGAAATGTCCAAGAAAATGCGCGCGTTCACCAATATCGTGATGGCCGATCCCGCCGTTGATACGGTCACTACGTTTACCGGCGGCGGCAACGGCACGAGCACGGCCCGCATGTTTATTCAGCTGAAACCGCTTGAAGAAAGAAAGATAAGCGCGGATCTGCTGATCGCGCGATTGCGCGGCAAGACCGCCGGCGTGCCGGGAGCGGCGCTCTTTTTGCAGGCCATGCAGGACGTCAACATCGGCGGGCGATTCGGCGGCGCGCAATACCAATACACCTTGCAGGCCGATAATTTGGACGATCTGTACAAGTGGGCGCCGATCATGATGGATCGTATGCGGCAGATCCCCGAGCTGCGAGATATCAATTCCGACCAGCAGAACAAGGGCCTGCAGTCTTACCTGGCCATCGACCGCGACACCGCCGGCCGGCTGGGAGTTTCGGTTCAGGACATCGACAATACGCTCGGCGATGCCTTTGGCCAGCGCCAGGTCTCCAACATCTACAAGGGCATCAATCAATATCACGTGGTGCTCGAAGTCGCCCCCGAATTCCAGAAGAACCCCGACGCGCTGAAGATGATTTACGTGCCTTCCAAGTCCGGCAAGCTTGTGCCTCTCAGCGCCTTCTCGCACTACGAGCCGTCGAACACGGCGCTATCCGTGAATCACCAGGGTATTTTCCCGGCCATCACTATTTCCTTCAATCTTGCCCCTGGCGCTTCTCTGGGTCCTGCCGTGCAGCATATCGAGGAAGCCCGCCTCCAACTCGGCGTGCCCAACACGGTCCACGCCACGTTCCAGGGCACTGCCCAGGCGTTTCAGGACTCGCTCTCCAATCAGCCCATCCTCATCCTTACCGCCCTTGGCGCCGTGTACATCGTTCTGGGTATTCTCTACGAGAGTTACATCCATCCGATTACAATTCTTTCCACGATTCCTTCGGCGGGCATCGGCGCGCTCCTCGCCTTGCAGTTGATGCACATGGATCTGAGCATCATTGCGCTCATTGGCATCATCCTGTTGATCGGTATCGTCAAGAAAAATGCGATTCTGATGATCGACTTTGCGGTGCAGACGGAGCGGGAAGAACAAAAATCTCCCGTTGATGCCATTTACAAAGCGTGCCTGTTGCGTTTCCGGCCCATCATGATGACCACGATGGCGGCGCTGTTTGGCGCTCTGCCGCTTGCGCTGGGCACTGGCGTTGGCTCGGAAATTCGCCGGCCTCTTGGCATTTCCATCGTGGGCGGGCTGATTCTCAGCCAGATGCTCACCTTATTTACTACTCCCGTAGTTTATATCTATATGGACCGCCTGCAGACGGGCCTGCGCCGGGCATTCACCCGCCGCCCGGTCCCTGCTCACTCTCCCGCGCACTCGGACTAGCCGAAATTACCTGTGCGTTCTTCTCGATTCTGGATTGTCCTCAGAGGCAATTCGAACTTTGCGAGTCAATTAGAACTTCTCGCGCGGGTCAACGCTTTGAAAACCGTAAGTTTCATAGCGTGTGGTCATCTTTCCCTTGCGCAGGCTGACCACCGTGAATCCCTCTGGGACGCCCATGCGCGGGCCATGCCACCAGTTGCCGCAGACGGCCCCATTGGTGATGTACTGTGTATCCTTATAACTGACAATTTCGTTGATGTGGAGGTGACCCTGTAAGACGGCCACGATGTTGTGACCCGCAAAAAGGCCGACGACCTCGGAGGCGTTGGCCACTGACATCGTTGCGTATTTGGCTGGAGGGCCGGGTGCTTCTGCATACGAAGCGAAGGCGCTCGCTAGCGGCACGTGCGTGATAACAATTACCGGCGCTGTCGGTCCCGTTTTTTTCAATTCTGCGCCCAGCCAATGCAGCTGCGCGTCATCAATCCGCGCTTCCCACAAACGGTCTTCTGTGGGTTGAATAGAATCCAGAACGACGAAGTCGTAGCCCTTATGTTGAAAGGCGTAGTAGGTTGGCTTGCTTAGCCTGTCCTGGTAGAGCTTCTTGCCGTACGCCGGGTCGTTCGGCGAGATGCCGCTTTTCGTCAAGATTCCGAACACATCGTGATTCCCGACCACCTGGTGGAGCGGCATTTGCAAGGCGCTCTGCGTCTTGGAGTACAGATCAAAAAGCATGTTGGCCCGCGAACCATTCACGCCCAGCACATCGAAGACATGATCGCCGCCATTGATCGCAAATTCCGGCTGCAGCTTAGCAATCGTTTGAAAGCACATTTCGCAGCCCTTGGCGGCTTCCAGTTCCGGCTGGATATGGGTGTCGGTGAAGTAGACGAAGTCGAAGGAGCCTGGCGGTGCCGCATCGCTCGGGAGACGAGCAGAGGGATTTTCTGCCAGCACCGTCAGGGCACCCGCACCGGGCCAAGCCACCGTAGCGCCAACGGCCAGCGCAGACCCAGCGATGCTTTTGAGGAAGTCTCGGCGGTTGCTTGTCACTGCCTTCTCCCGCGGAAAAATCTCAAGACCACCTGACAACAACAAACCATCTGCCTCACGAGCTGCCAATGAGCCAGCCGGTGAGAAAGACGAGAATGCCGCCCACCACAACCTGAAAGGCGGCTTGCAGAAACGGTGTGTCCATGTATTTGTGGCGGACATAGCTAATGACGCCAAGTTCCACGGCGACGACAATGATGGCGACGCCAGTGGCTAGCCGGAAGTCGGGAATGAGATAGGGAAGCGTGTGGCCGAGCCCGCCGGCCGTCGTCATCATCCCGGTAACAACGCCGCGAATCCAGGGTGAGCCGCGGCCCGTGAGCGAGCCGTCATCTGAAAGCGATTCGGCGAAGCCCATGGAGATCCCTGCGCCGACGCTGGCGGCCATGCCGACAAGGAAAGCGTCCCAGCTCTTTTGTGTGGCGAAGGCGGCGGCGAAGAGCGGCGCGAGTGTCGAGACGGAGCCGTCCATCAGTCCGGCGAGCCCCGGCTGGATGAACTGCAACATAAACAGACGCTTGTGGGATTCTTCTTCGTACGATTTGGCGGCTTCGGTCAAATGTTTTTCTTCGTACTCGCCCGCAGCCTTGGTGTGCCTGCGTTCTTCGTCGGCGAGCATGTTGAGCAACTCGCGCATGGGCGCGTCTGTGGTGCGGCTGGCCGCGCGGGAATAAAAGCGGCTGGCTTCCATCTCCATGATCTCGGCCTGGCGGCGGGCCAGTTTGACGCCGAGCGGCCGCATCATCCACACCGGCCGGCGTTGGAGGAAGCCACGAACGTCTTCACGGCGAATGGGAGGAATATGATCGCCGAAACGCTGGCGGTACATGGCCAGCAAGCGGTCGCGGTGCGTCGCCTCTTCCGTTCTCATCTCTTCGAACATTTCGGCCGTGGCGGGATAGGATTCGCGAAGGGCGTCAGCGAATTCCCCGTAGATGCGCCCGTCTTCTTCCTCGTTGCCGATCGCGAGTGCGAGGATTTCGCGTTCCGTCAAATCTTTAAAGCGCTTGGGCATAGGTCCTTTTTCCAGTGCGAATTGAGAGTAGAGAATGGCACAAATCCTGCCGGGAAGTCATCCTCGAACCGAGGAATCTGGAGTCCACCAGCCGTTCCGAAGCCAATGATTTGCTGGGCCTGTACTTTCGTACTACCATCAAAGGTGGAAGGTCTACCTTTTCCGAGTACGTTCTTGCTATGGGTTTTCTGCTTTGCTTGCCTTACCCTTAGGTCGTAAGCGGCGGTGTAGCTCGGAAAGGTGACCTAGCATGGCGTCCTCGTTTGAAAACATGGTGAAATCAAGTAATAGCGGCGTACCCGGGCGTTCCTCACAGGCGGAACGGCGCGGGAGCCGACGTTGCAAGTTCACGCAATTGATGCGCATCCGGCCTTCAGATCCGGAGAAAGAATCATTTGAAGATATTCGAGGGACGATAAGCGTCTCCCGCACAGGTGTCTATTTTCATTCCAGTGAAACGGGTTACGAGGTGGGCATGCGGCTGTTCGTTACCATGCCGTATGCGAAAGGGCTAAGCTCCATGAGCCATGAGTATCTTGCCGAGGTCGTGCGGCGCGATCCTTTGCCGAACGGGCTCCTCGGGATTGGTTTCAAGATTCTGATGGAAATGGGGCAGCAAGGTGGTTACGGAAACACGAACTCGTTTTCGCGGTAAGAGTTGGCCGAACCAGATGGGCTGACAGCAGTCCCACACCAAGATTCGCTGAAAACAGGAAGGGCGGATAGCTCATAACTATCCGCCCTTCCTGCGTTTGGGGGTTTGGGGAAAGTCGTTAGAACCGCGAAGCGCGATTCAGCTCTTGCCGATGGCCCGCAGAGTCTTGTGGCGCAGCAAGCCGAAATGGCGGTTGAGCGGATGTTTCCGCTCGAGAAAGGTAAAGACGGGCGAGCGGCGCGGTGTGAGTTTGGCCATGGCGATGTTGAGGCGAATGTCCCGGCGGGCATATTTCATGCCGGCGATGAGGGCTTCGCGGGCATCTTCTTTGCGCCCCGCGGACATGTAGACTTCGGCAAGATTGAGGTACAGCTGAGCCTGGTTGCGCTTCATACGCACCGCCGTGTCGCACATGCGCTCGGCATCAGCCCACTTCTGCTCCGTCCGCGCGAGCGCAACACCAAGGTAAGACATGTAATAGGGATTGTTTCTTTCGAGTTCGGCTGCCCGCTGGATATGCATGAGAGCTTTATTGGCGTAATTGTCGCGAAGGAGAGTGAGCCCGGTCTTGAATTCACGGAAGGCTTCAGTATCCATCATGATCCCACCTCGATGAATGGCAGTTGACTAGCACGGACTCCCCGGGAGGCCGGAGGCCCCAGGATGGTTCTGAGGTGAGCAAGACTCCGAAACGGCAGAGAAAGTCGAGGACTGTTCGGAACCTGCTCCAAGGCGCCCTGCGCTCGCACAAGAAGCCTTCAAGCAGTTGTGGATCAGCGAAAGTGCCGCGGGAGTTTGCATTCACCAGTCCATTGCAAAGCTAAGGGTTACGAAGGCAGGAATCTACTGACCTGTGGGACAGTCGTGGTGCAGGGTCTGAAAGTTCTACAAAATTCGCGCGAGGCTGGCAGAAAAGCCAGAGCAAATTTGGTGCTGGTTATCTTGTGCGGTGGGCCTGCTGCCAGTGCCTACGCCAGAATTTCCAATCATTTAGCGTGGCCTTGAGCATGGTTTTGGCGGCTTTGTGGAGCCAGCGATTGTGGCGGGAGGCCAGGTCGCGTTTGACGGCCGGAACAGCTTTGGCGGACCCGAGATGAATGTTGGCCGTCTCCCAGCCCATGTAATAGGCGATTTTCTCCTCGTCACGCTCTTCCGGGAGCGAGCTGATTTCGATGTGGCAGCAATCGGGTGCGAGGCGGCGAACGATCCAGTGAGCGGCGAAATGGATATGCGGATCGCAGATGCGCACGGCGCTTTCGACAAGCTTGCGGCTGAGAATTTCTCCGCCCGGGAGCCGGCGCGTCCAATGCCAGGCCGAGGGAGTAAGTTGCTTGGCCTCCCGGACGACGTGGGCGCCATCCCAGTTGGCCAGCGCGAGGACCCGCGGATGACCTAGACTGCCGAGTCCGGCGACACGTGATTTCAGATCAAGGCTTAAAGACCGCAAAGGCAGGGAGGAGTGGACTAGCTTTTGCACGTCTTTTGGCAGCTTGCCCTTGTACCTGGGGCAGGCCAGGATTTTTTCCCAGAACACAACAGGATCCCGTAATTTGTTGAGCGCGAGAAGGCGCAACCAGCGATGGTGCTCCGCGAGAACGAACGGGCCGCCTCCCTTGTCGAGGGAATCGCGATAGCCCTGTTCGATGGCACGGCACGCTTGCTTGCGAGAGATGGCCAGATGCTCTTCGTGGATGGCGAGATACGCGCTGGCGAGCAACCGCACCAGGTCAGCGGCATAAGAAACGGGCCAGGCTTCGTCGAAATCATTGACGCCCCAGACGAGCCGGCCTTCCAGGTCGCGCCAGGTGCCGAAATTTTCGACATGAAGATCCCCGACGGCCAGGACCTGGGGAGCGCGCGCGAGTTCGGGACAGAGTAGCGACCACCATTGCGCCCAGCGATAAAACGTGGCGCGAAAAAAAGGGAAAGCCGAAAGCGCCATGTTTTTGTGCTTGAGTTTGACGTCGGAGGGAATCAGATTCACGTGCCGCGAAGCCCATTTTTCGAAGTCGGCGGTCGCGTGGACGATATCGGGCAGTTCGTGCTTCTCGTGAGGCATGACCGTGTAACCGGCGTGCTGCCGGCTTCCCTAATGCGCAGGAGAGTGTAGCGTGAAGCACGGCGAAAAACATCTTGCTCCCGCCCAGAGAACGTGCCGATGGTTCGAATGATCGGCCCTCGCCGGGATGGCGAGCGGGACCTGCGCACTTATGGCGCCTGAATCAGATCAAGCCCGAGCGTGAGCGGCATTGCGGGTGAGGCGGGATTCGTAGACCGGGAAACGGCCGGCCATCTCGGCAACCTGCTTGCGGACTTTTTCTTCTACGGCACTATCGCCGATATGACTGAGGATTTCGCCAACCCATTTGCCGATCTGCTCCATTTCGGGTTCGCGCATCCCGCGTGTGGTAATCGACGGGCTGCCAAGGCGGATGCCGCCCGCTTTCATGGGCGGCAGCGGATCGAATGGAATGGAGTTCTTGTTGACCGTGATGCCCGCGCGGTCGAGCGCCTTTTCGGCGTCACTTCCGGTAATTCCGCGGGGATGCACTTCAATGAGGAAAAGATGATTGTCGGTGCCGCCGGCGACAATCCGGAATCCCTGTTTTCCGATGGAACTCGCTAGGGCTTTGGCGTTGGCTGTGACCTGCCTCTGATATTGCTGGAAAGGCGGTTCCATGGCCTCTTTCAGGCAGACGGCTTTCGCCGCAATGGTGTGAACGAGTGGACCGCCTTGCGTTCCAGGGAAAGTCAGTTTGTCGAGTTCCTTTGCGAAAGCGGACTTGCAGAAAACGAGTCCTCCGCGCGGGCCGCGCAGTGTCTTGTGCGTCGTCGTAGAGACGATGTCCGCATGCGGGATAGGACTCGGATGGACGCCCGCGGCGACCAACCCCGCGATGTGGGCCATGTCCACAAAGAACAGCGCGTCCACGGCTTTCGCGGCTTTGGCGATGCGTTCGAAATCTATAACGCGGGAATAGGCGCTGGCACCGGCAACGATCATCCTGGGTTTGTGCTCGTGGGCCAGTTTTTCGATTTCGTCGTAATCAATCTGTTCGTTGTCCTGACGCACGTGGTATTCCACGAACTTGTACATGCGGCCCGAAAAATTCAGGGGATGGCCGTGGGTGAGATGCCCGCCGTGGGCCAGAGCCATGCCCAGGACGGTGTCGCCCGGCTTTAGCACGGACATGTACACGGCGACGTTGGCGGAAGTGCCGGAGTGAGCTTGCACGTTGGCATGTTCCGCGCCAAAGAGCTGTTTGGCGCGATTGATGGCCAGTTGTTCGGCTTTGTCGGCGAACTCGCAACCGCCGTAATACCTCTTGCCGGGGTAGCCTTCCGCATATTTGTTGGTGAAGATCGAGCCCATGGCTTCCAGGACGGCTTCAGAGACGAGGTTCTCGGAGGGAATGAGTTCGAGACCGGTGGCCTGGCGGCGAGCCTCTTCGCGGAGGATTTCGGCGATTTCGGGGTCGACAATATCGAGGGGGCGCTGCATCCTTTCGTTTGCTTCGGTAGTCATGGAGGGTCTCCTGGCTTTCTGAATATTCACTGTAACAGGTTGCCGTTCCTTCGGGCCAGAATTCAGTGGTGATCTGTGGATTCGATTTGCGAAATCTTTTCCACGCGGCGTGCGTGGCGGCCACCGAGGAAGGGAGTATTCAGAAAAGTTTGCACCATTTCGATGGCTTGGGTGCCGTTGACGATCCGGCCTCCGAGAGCAAGTACGTTGGCATCGTTGTGCTCGCGAGCCAGACGTGCTGTATCCACATTATGGGCCACAGCGGCGCGAATCCCCCGAACCTTGTTGGCGGCAATCGAGATGCCGATGCCGGTCCCGCAGACAGCAATGCCGTAAACGTCCTTGTGTGCGGCCACCAGGTCGCCGACGGCTTTGCCATAATCCGGGTAATCCACCGATTCTTCCGACCAGGTACCCAGGTCGTCCACGGGATAGCCAGCATTTTCAAGGAATTGCCG